>ENA-OQCK01000090-OQCK01000090.1-human-gut-metagenome-genome-assembly--contig:-NODE-90-length-50744-cov-2.844795_pt1 | contig 50744 bp, 64 predicted proteins | sample MGYA00242498_ERZ504578 | MGnify/ENA primary metagenome ERZ504578 (study PRJEB26092, sample SAMD00036229) | human gut metagenome | host: Homo sapiens | study: EMG produced TPA metagenomics assembly of...
TCATGAATGTAACAAACCTGCATTGAGCAAAGGTCATGAGCTGAAGCTTTTTCAGTTTACATTCCGATGAATTCATCCACCGGCATGGAGAAAATAAGACCTTTGGCTTCGGTTTGAAGACCTGCAGCCATATTGATTTCATGCATGATCTGCTTGTAATTCTCATAGACGGATAAAATTACAACGATATCCTTTTCACCCTGCAGCCTGATACCGAGAAAGGAGGTCGCATCATCCTCATGCAGGGAACGGGCATGGAGAACCGTACCACCGGTGGCGTTCGCTTCCTTGGCAGCTTCCATAACCTGATCACGCCAGCCGTGTTCTACGACCGCAATAACAAGCTCATACTTACGTTCCTTCTGTTCCATCTCTTCCTCCTCATAGATTCTTCCACATAAAATTTTACGTTGAAACAGGCTGCTGATTCCGCTCAGCGGCATGGTAAACATAATACCGTGCCCCATTTTTCTGATTTGTGTTTCCTTTGCGATCCGATGCATAACCTCATGCTCCAGCTGGGCAGGAAGACAGCAGAACAGCAGCTCCTTATCCGTTTCACCGATTCCCAGATAATCCAGCAGATCAGAGCCTGCTGTTCCCAGTGCGAGAATGCCATAGGTGAAATACAGCTGGTATGACCGGCATAGCTCTGCGACCTGCTCTCCTTTATCCCGGTTTACAATAATCACCAGACACTTAATTTTCTGTCCGCTCATTTATGACCTCCTCAAACTCCATAATGCTATCCTCCTGCAGCTCCCCGGCAGCTGTCTTTTTATGCTTTGTCATCACAAGACCAAGAATCTGGATGGTCAGAAGCGGTGTCATTGCCACCATCGCTACAATGCCGAATGCATCCAGTAAAACATTTCCCCCAAGCTGCTCACAGGCACCCATGGCAAACGGCAGCAGGAAGGTGGCTGTCATCGGACCGCTGGCTACACCGCCGGAATCAAAGGCGATGCCTGTAAATACGTTAGGTACAAAGAAGCTCAGTATAATTGCTGTAAGATACCCCGGAATCAGAAATACCATGATGCTGATACAGCTCAATATGCGCAGCATGGCGATTCCAAGCGATATGCCAACACCGATTGAAAGAGAATACAGCATGGCCTTCGTCGATATGGTACCTGATGAAATATCCTCCACCTGACGGGTAAGCACATGCACAGCCGGCTCCGCCTTCACAATGAAGAAGCCGATCAGCACGCCGATGGGGATTAAAATCCAGTTATAGGACAAGGCTGCTATCTGCGTTCCTATGAAATAACCGGCGGGCATGAAGCCGACATTGACTCCGCATAGGAACAGAATAAGACCGAGAAAGGTATACAGAGCGCCAACGAGAATTTTAATGATGGCACGTTTGTTGAAATAGCTGCTGATAAGCTGAAACAGGAGAAAGAAGCACAGGATGGGAAGCAGTGCCTTGCTTACCTCCCACATGTAATGCGGCAGCTCTGTCAGAAAAATCCGAATGACATCCTTGCTTGTTTCCACATAAGCCATTTCAAACGGTGTATATGTCGCACCCTGTGGCTCATACAGAATGCCCAGCAGCAGGACTGCCAGAATCGGACCGATGCTGCACAGCGCTACGATACCAAAGCTCTCCTCTTCTGCATGCTTCTGCGTGACATTGGCCATACCAATGCCCAGTGCCATGAGAAAGGGGACCGTGATTGGACCGGTTGTAACCCCGCCGCTGTCAAAGGCTACTGCCATGAAGGTATCCATGGAAAAGTAGGCAAGCATAAATACCAGTGCATAAAACAGCATAAGCAGATATTTCAAATTCCAGTGAAACAGTATTCTCAGCAAAGCCATGACCAGAAAGAAGCCGACACCGGCAGCGACTGTCCAGATTAACGTGTTGTCCGGAATGCCGGGAACCTGATGTGCAAGCACTGTGAGATCAGGCTCTGCAATCGTTATGATAAAGCCGATGACAAAGGTGATGCATACCATAAGACATCTTTTTTTTGACGTGCTGAGCATGGTGCCGATGCCCTCTCCCATTAGCATCATGGACATATCCGCACCCAGGGAAAAAAGTCCCATGCCGATAATCAGCATTACGGCACCACAGGCAAACAGCAGCATGGTACCCACCGGCATCGGAGTGATTGTGATACTTAATAAAAATACAATACAGGTAATCGGTAATACAGAGGATACCGCTTCTTTGATTTTGTTTTTCAGTTTTGTCATTGATTCACCTCTCTTTTCATTCTCTATACATCTTATAGTTCTATTTTAACATGTATGATTGTTTTGTGACTGTTTACATATAGTTCAAATCAATGGATGGTATACATTATATGGATAAGTATCCATTGATTTCCAACGGCTTGTATTCCACAATCGCTCGGATAGGGGTCAGCATTGTCAGCTGTTGTATACAGGAAAAGAAAGCTTGCAGGTTGTAATATCGGATATCCTGTACGGTGTGATCACACTTTTTTAAAGCTGACAGGTAAAGTGTTTATTTATGTAGAAAAATAATACAATATGTGGTAAAATCTTTACGTTTCGTATAATTCGCGTGGTATGGTGCGAATGTCTCTACCCCAGACCGATACCTCTGGGACTACGGAACTGATCATTTTATTATATCTATGATAAAAGATTGGTTCCCGCATAATCGACGGGAACTTTTTTCATTGAAGGAGAACGTAATGGAAGAGAAAAAGAAAGACTCCATCTATGAATTGGATGGAACGGTACCGCTGAAAAAAGCGCTGCCACTTGGGATTCAGCATATTCTTGCGATGTTTCTGGGGAATGTATCCCCGCTGATTATCGTCTGCGGTATGCTGGAAATGAGCGGTGTATTAAAAATGACACTGATTCAGAATGCTATGTTTGTCGCAGGTATTGCGACCCTGTTTCAGCTGTATCCGTTTTGGAAAATCGGAAGCGGACTGCCAATCGTAATGGGTACCAGCTCCGGCTTTATCGGAACAGCAAAGGCCATTGGGGCGGCGTTTGGCTACGGTGCCTGATGGGGGCGAGCTTTATCGGTGGTATTTTTGAAATGGTTATGGGGTATTTCATCAAGCCGCTGCGTAAGCTGTTTCCACCGGTTGTGACCAGTCTGGTCATCATTTCGATCGGACTTTCCCTGCTGCCGGTAGGAATCAACTACTTCGGAGGAGGAAACGGCGCTGCAGATTTCGGAAGCACCAATCATCTGCTTGTTGGAACCTTCGTTATCATTGTCATATTGATTGCCAAGCAGTTTAAGGGAGCAATAAACAATGCCTCTATACTGATTGGTATCGTCGCAGGCTATATTCTGGCTACTATACTTGGTATGGTGGACTTTACACAGGTGTCCTCTGCCAGCTGGTTTGCACTTCCGGCCTTTATGCCGGTAGCCTTTGAGTTTAATTCTCAGGCAATTATAGCGATGGGAATCATGTTCATCGCAACGACTGTGGAAACGATCGGAGATGTTTCCGGTGTCGCAAACGGCGGGTTGAACCGGGAAGCCACAGATAAAGAGCTGCAGGGTGGTGTTATGCTGATGGTCTTGGCTCTATTCTGGGCGCAATCTTCGGTGTACTGCCAAACACCTCCTTTTCACAGAATGTCGGTCTTGTCGCTGTAACAAAGGTCGTTAACCGCTTTGTTATTATGACAGGTGCTGTATTCCTGATTCTGTGCGGATTCTGTCCGAAGCTGAGTGCTTATTCTCTGTTATGCCGCAGTCTGTGTTAGGTGGTGCCGCTGTCATTATGTTTGCCATGATTCTGGTCAGTGGTATCCAGTCTTTAACAAGAGAGCCGCTGGATGAGCGTAACGGTCTGATCGTTGCTCTGGCCATTGGTCTGGGAGTGGGAATCGGAAATGTACCAGCTGTTCTTGCACAGCTTCCTTCCTGGGTTGGAAACATCTTTGCACAGAACGGTATCATCATGACCTTTGTGATTGCTACGGTATTGAATCTGATTCTGCCAAAGAAAAAGAGCGAAGAGGAATAGTATGAAGATTTTCCTGACTGGACAGAAACAGATTGGAAAATCGACCTGCATTCAGGAATGTATCCGGGAGTGTCATAAGTCTGTCTGCGGCTTTCTGACACTCCCTTTTTATGAGGAACAGCGGCGAGCCGGCTTTTATCTGCATGCGCTGCATGCAATGGGGCACAACGATCAGCGCTTTTCGATGCAGCATGAAACGTGGAACGAAGTGATACCGGGAGTATTCAACAGCTTTGGCACACAGCTGTTACAGCAGGCGTGCAGGCTGCAGGAGCATATCCTGATTCTCGATGAAATCGGACATCTGGAACAAAAGGAAACCATATACCTGCAAACACTGCTGGATAGTATAGATAAATTTCCAAACATTCTTGGTGTTTTAAAGAAATATGATATACAATATATTCATGAAATAGCAGCCAGAAAAGATGTGATCGTCTTTGATTTGGATGTGATGGCATATGAGGATGTAAAAAAATACATTCTGAAAGCAATGGGAGGCTAAGATATGAAAAGGTTTTTAATGACAGCTATGTCTGCTATCATGGCGCTGTCTCTGATGGCGTGTACGGATACAGGCAAGGAAGATGAAAAAAAGTAAGTGAAGGCTTTATCATTACCGATCAGCCGGCAGAAAGGTAAATTTCGATAAGCCTGCAGAGAAGGCGATCAGCGGATATTATATCGCAACGAGTACGGTGATCGGTCTTGGTCAGAAGGACAAGCTGGTCGGTGTGGAAATGAAAGCGGATCAGCGTGAAATTTATAAGCAGGCTGCTCCTGAAATCCTAGAGCTTCCGGCAATGGGAAATAAAAAGTCCTTTAATGTAGAGGCTGCCATCAAAACGCGGGCGGATGTTGCATTTCTGCCGATTGCTTTGAAGAGCTATGTCGGAAAGCTGGAGGACGCCGGAATGAAGGTTATCCTGTTGAATCCGGAAACACAGACGGAATATGATGAAGCCGTTAATCTGATTGCAATCGCGCTTGGTGCAAGAGAGGAAGCACAGAATTATTTCAACTATCGTGATGTACTGATGGAAAAATACATAACGGATACCGGAGTAGCAAAGAAGGTGTATATGTCCGGCAGCAGTCTGCTGGAGGGAGCAGGCTCCGATATGTTCCAGAACAGCCTCCTGAAGAGTGCGAAGGCTGAAAATGTCATGGCAAAGGCTGGAAAGGGCTGGAGTACGATTGGGAAAGAAACCCTGCTGGATATGAATCCGGATGTGATTTTCCTTGAAAACGGCGGTGCAGATGTGAAGAGTGTTTTGCAGGATTCCGCACTGTCTTCCTTAAACGCGGTAAAGAAGAAGCAGGTGTATGAATTCCCAAGTCCGCTGGAAACCTGGGATACCCCGAATCTGTCCAGCTGTCTGGGTGCACTGTGGGCATATGCAACGCTGTATCCGGATAATCTCTCCATGGATACAGTAAAGCAGGAAGCAAAGGACTTTTACCGTACCTTCTATCACATAGAGGTAAAGGACAGCGATCTGGGCCTGTGATATGAGACGCAGATTCTGGCTTGGACTGCTGCTGGCAGTGCTGGCTCTGGGTTCTCTGTGCGCAGGCAGATACGGCAGCAGCCTTTCGGATATCGCAAGGGCGCTGCTGTTTTCCAGTGATGAGCTGACACAGTCACTGGTGTGGAATCTGCGGATGCCAAGGATTCTTCTGGTCAGTATCAGCGGTGCGGCACTGGCGGTATCCGGCGTTGTCTATCAGACGATTTTCCGAAATCCTCTGGCTAGCGGTGATGTTATCGGTGCAAGCAGCGGCTGTTCTCTGGGTGCGGTGTTTGCGATACTTTTCTATCAGGAATCCTGGTTTATCGAGTTGTGTGCCTTTCTTACAGGTATGCTGCTGGTTATTCTGACCTTTCTGCTTGCCTCCCGCGTCAGAGGGAACAGAATCCTGAATCTGGTGGTTGCCGGATTGATTCTGCAGGCGGTTGCGACCTCTCTCATGATGATGATGAAGCTGTATGCAGATCCTGCAACGCAGCTGGCAAATATGGAATACTGGCTGATGGGCGGGTTCTCCGATGCCTCGTGGTCTGCCGTCCTTCTTACCCTTGTGCTGTGCACACTTGGAATGAGTGGCTTGTATCTGCTGCGCTGGCAGATACAGCTGCTTTCATTTGGAGAAGAGGCCTCCACCCTTGGCGTCAATGTGAAGCTCATACGATGGGTATCCCTGCTTCTGGCTACCCTTCTGATTTCCAGTGTGATCAGTGTTGCGGGAATCGTCAGCTGGGTTTCTCTGCTGATACCCCATATTATCCGTATCGCCTGTCGCAAGCCGATTTCACAGACGATGGGAATTACAGCAGTCAGCGGAGCGATCTTTCTGCTTCTGTGCGATACACTGGCACGGACCCTTATGACGATTGAAATACCCATCAGCATACTTACCAGTCTGTTTGGTGCTCTTGCACTTGTGGTACTATTTGTGAAGGGAAGGCTGCATTTATGATTTCCATACAACATCTATCAGTACAGCTGCAGGGCAGAGACATTTTAAAGGATATCAGCTTTGCGATACCAAAGGGCCGCATCGTTATGCTGCTGGGAGAGAACGGCAGCGGGAAAACAACACTGATTCGTTCCCTTCTGCAATATATTCCCTATAAAGGCTGTATCTTGCATGAAAAGAGCGATATACATTCGCTGAAGCAGCGACAGCTTGCCGCTTTGTTCAGCTATGTTCCCCAGATTAAGGAAACCGTAGAGGATCTTGCGGTGGAGGAATGTATCGTAAGCGGCTTTGCACGTACACTCTCCCCGTTTGCCCTGCCTTCGAAAAAACAGTACGAGCAGGTGCATGCACTGTTAAAGGACTGGAACCTGTCCCATATTGAAGGAAAATTATTACAGGAAATCAGCGGTGGAGAATTGCAGATGACCTATGTTGCCAGAGCCTTTTTACAGGATGCTGCCCTTATGGTGATGGATGAGCCGTGTACCTATCTGGATTATCGGCGCCAGCATCAGTTTCTGCAGGAGATGCTGCGGCTGAAGCTTCAGGGAAGAAGTATGCTGATCAGTATGCATGATCCCAACCTGGCCCTGCAGTATGCGGATGAGCTTGTGCTGCTGCATCAGGGAAAGCTGTATGCACATATACGCGGGCCGCGTCCGGAAATGACGGCAGCCTGCTGTACGTATTATAATGAACTGTACGGGGATACCTTTACAGTGATTGGAACTAAGAGTGAACCTACTCTTATATGGAAGGAGAATAACTATGCTGACGATTCAGCAATACTGCAAGGCAAAGAGCCTCGATGAAGCATATGAGCTTCTGCAGAAAAACCGAATGAATCAGATTATCGCTGGGATGCTGTGGCTGCGTATGCAGGAACGTACGATTCCGGTTGCTATTGATTTATGTGATTTGCATCTGGATATGATTGAAGAAGATGAGGACAGCTTCACGATTGGTGCTATGACCTCTTTGCGTGCACTGGAAACCCATGAAGGTCTGCAAGAAGCATTCGGATCGCTGTTAACGGATGCACTGAAGGATATCGTAGGAGTACAGTTTCGAAATACTGCTACGCTGGGAGGCTCCTTGTATTCCCGCTTCGGCTTTTCTGATGTACTATGCGCATTGCTTTGTCTGGATGCAGAGGTGATTCTGCATAAACAGGGAAGGATTTCCTTACAGGAGTATGCAGCCATGCCGTATGAACGGGATATTCTGACGCATGTCGTGCTGAAAAAGGAGCCGGTAAACACAGCCTTTGCCTGTGTGCGAAGAAGTGCTACGGATCTTCCGGTTCTGAATATGTCTGCCGCAAAAGCAGGGGAATCTCTGCGTATTGTCGCAGGCTCCCGCCCAAAACGTGCGCAGCGTTTTACCATGCCCTGGAGTGAGGATCAGGAAATGATCGCAAAGCATATGCAGACGTGTGTGGAATGTGAAGATAATATGCGGGGGAGTGCAGAATATCGTTCTGCTTTGATCTATGCATTAACGCTGCGTCTTTTGAAACAGCTGAAGGAGGATGCCGCATGAATGTAACAATTACCGTAAATGGAAAACGAATACAGGCAGATGTTCCTGCAGGGCAGACGCTGCTGCAGTTTCTGCGCGAACAGGGCTACAGGAGTGTGAAATGCGGCTGTGAAACGACAAACTGCGGCTTATGCAGCGTATGGATGGATGAAAAAACAGTGCTGTCCTGCAGTGTGCCTGTGGGACGCGCGGATGGTCATCGCATTACCACGCTGGAGGGTGTGGAAAAAGAGGCAAAGGAATTTGCGGATTTTATGGCAAAAGAGGGGGCGGAGCAATGTGGATTCTGTTCACCGGGAATGATGATGCAGGTGCTTGCCATGAAAAAGGAAAACAGGACTTGGACAGATGAGGAAATCAAGCACTGGCTGGCAGGGAATCTTTGGTCGCTGTACCGGCTATATGGGACAGCTTCGTGCCATCAGAGCCTGGCTGTTGAAAGGAGGGGAAGCCGCATGAAGTACATCAATCAGCCCGTTATAAAGAAGGATGCCTATGCTCTGCTTAGCGGGAAGCCGGTGTATACGGATGATCTGGCTCCTGCGGACTGTCTTGTCATCAAGCTGCTTCGCTCACCGCATGCGCATGCGAGAATCAAATCCATCGATACCGGTGCTGCGAAACGCATTCCCGGTGTCGAAGCCATATTTACCTATAAGGATGTTCCTGCATCAAGATTCACGCTGGCAGGGCAGACCTATCCCGAGCCATCCCCATATGATCGTCTGATACTGGATGAGGTTGTACGGTATGTCGGTGATGAGGTTGCCATCATTGTCGCAAAGAATGAAGCGAGTGCGCTGCAGGCGATGAAGCTGATTCGTGTTGAGTATGAAGTATATGATGCTGTGCTGGATTTCACAAAGGCACTCGACCATCCGGTTATCGTTCATGCGGAAGAGGACTATAAGCTGCTGTGTGAAATCGGGAATGAACGGCTGCGCAATCTGCACTCTCATGATGAAAGCATCGTTGGTGATGTCGATCAGGCGTTTGCGGAATGCGATGTTGTTTTGGAACGTGAGTATCATACAAAAGCCAATGCACAGGCGATGATGGAAACCTTTCGCTCCTATGCCTATATGGATACCTTTGACCGCTTGAATGTGGTCAGCTCCACACAGGTGCCTTTCCATATCCGGCGCATGGTTGCCAATGCGCTGGAGCTACCAAAATCACAGATCAAGGTGATCAAGCCGCGAATCGGCGGAGGGTTTGGCGCCAAGCAGACAGGCTGTACCGAAATCTTTACAGCCTTTGTGACATGGAAGCTGAAGAAGCCGTGCAAGCTTGTGTATACCAGAGAGGAAACCTTTATGGCGAGCAACTCCCGCCATGAAATGAAGATGCATGTGAAAATCGGTGCCATGAAGGATGGGGAAATCCGTGCAATCGATTTGTACACCCTGTCCAATACAGGTGCCTATGGAGAGCATGGGTCAACGACTGTCGGTTTAAGCGGACATAAGTCACTTCCGATTTATAATCATGTAAAGGCAAGCCGCTTTGTTTCGGATGTCGTTTATACAAATACAATGACAGCAGGTGCATACCGCGGCTATGGCGCTACGCAGGGACAGTTTGCAGTAGAATCTGCAGTGAATGACTGGCGGATACCCTGCATATTGATCCATGTGAGCTGCGTTTGAAGAATATGGTGCAGGAAGATGAAGTTATGAAGCAGTATTATGGCGAGCATTTAAACAGCTGTGCACTGGATCGCTGTCTCAGGAAGGCTATGGATATGATTGGTTGGAAGGAGAAGGCACTGTGCCGTGACATGGGAGATAAGGTGCGTGGTCTAGGTGTAGCTTTGTCCATGCAAGGAAGCGGTATTGCCAACGTGGATATCGCATCAACCGTGATCAAGCTGCAGGATGACGGATTTTACACCTTGTCGATCGGCGCAACGGATATGGGTACCGGATGTGATACGATTTTGGCGCAGATGGCTGCGGAATGTCTGGACTGTGATGTGGATAATATCATAACACAGTCTGTGGATACAGACGCATCTCCATACGATACCGGCTCCTATGCTTCCGCAACGACCTATGTAACCGGCATGGCAGTTGTGAAAACGTGTGAGGAGTTAAAGAAACAGATTCTGCATGAGGCGGCAGTCCTTCTGGACGTGGAAGAGGAGCATATCACATTTGATGGAAGTATGCTTCGTGCAGTGGAGGATGACAAAGAAATCACACTGGCAGAGTTTGCGAACCGCTGTTTTGCGGGCGGCAAGGGTGCGTGTCTGATAGCTAGTGCATCCCACTGTTCACCGACTTCTCCTCCTCCGTTTATGGCAGGAATCGCAGAGGTGGATGTAGATAAGCTCACGGGTGAGATTACGCTGGTGATTATGCGGCTGTTGTGGACTGCGGGACGGTTATCAATCCCAATCTTGCCAGAATTCAGACAGAGGGTGGTATTGCTCAGGGAATCGGTATGGCGCTCTATGAGGATATCACGTACTCCTGTAAGGGCAGGATGCGCAACAATTCCTTTCTGCAATATAAAATCCCGTCACGGCAGGATGTCGGTACAATACGGGTTGATTTTGAAAGCAGCTACGAGGATAATGGTCCGTTCGGGGCGAAATCCATCGGCGAGGTTGTTATCAACACACCGGCACCGGCAATTGCGTCGGCTGTAGCACATGCAAGCGGTGTGCAGGTTCGCACATTGCCGATCACGGCAGAAAAGGTTTTACTAAAGAAGGATGAAGACTGACCTCATTCTGTTAGCCTCCGGATATTCGCGCAGGTTTCAGGGAAATAAGCTGTTGTATGAGCTGGACGGGATGCCGCTGATTGCACATACACTGCAAAAGCTTTCGACTTTAAATCCGCATTCTCTCATCGTGGTAACACAGTATGAAGAAGTTGAAAAGCTGGCAAGGGACTATAACGCAGTGTGGTTTTCAATACGCAGGCCCGAAAAGGACAATCGTTTTCCATACGACTTGGAATTGAAAGAAGTACTGCTGATCAGGCAATGCTGTGTGTTGCGGATCAGCCGTATCTGCGCTTACATACATTTAAGAAGCTGCTGGAGCTGGCAGATGGAGAACATATTATCTGTGTTACCTGTCAAGGTATTTTAAGAAATCCCGCTGTATTCCCCAGGAAATATTACAAGGAGCTGTTAGCCTTGTCGGATGAACAGGGTGGAAAACAGATTTTGAAAAAATACAGGGAAAAGGTCATCGCTGTGCCATGCGATGTGGATGAGGTACGGGATATTGATAAAAGAAGTGATTTAAAATAATAGAATTGTTAAAAAGGAAAGTCATGGCGGTTGGGAATTGCTTGGAAAAAAGCTGAATCCACAACTATTCATAGACTTTCTTTTATATGAAAATAAACAGTCATTGTACAAGATATACAGTTTCTCCGGTTCCTGTTTATGGATGTATACATCGCATTGGTATATCGGCCATGTGTAATCTTTTCTGTCTCATAGGAATGGTGTCTTATTCATTCGATGGAAGAGTCTTTTTTGAAGATTTCAACAATGGAGTATACTTGATGGCATTATCCTTTTCCCCAGCATGCTGGATACAGATCCAAATAGAATACCTTTTTTAATCTTATCATAATCAGAATGCTGAAATCCATCTGTGCATTCTTCTGCTTTGATAGAAGCCTGCTGCAATAGTAGATGGCTCGACTAACCAGTGGGTAGTCCGGGTTATCCTTATGCTGTGCCTCAAGATTTGTGAACTTCATCTGTGAATCGAGGCAATCTGAAGGTATCCCTTTTATCATTCTGTGTACATCTTTCTAAGAGAATCATGCTTTATAAAGGATATGGTTTTCTTTTTTTACAGTTTCGGCTTTTATATCGTTTCAGAATTTTATCAAAGGAATGGTACTGTTACCTCTCCTTTAATTATGATATGATTATACCGTTTGAGGAAGTGATAAAACATGAAGCAATGGAAGGAACTCTTCCAGCAGGAAGAACAAAAGGAATATTACCGGAAGCTGATGCAGTTTCTGGATGAGGAATATGCACATAGGACAATCTATCCTCCAAGGGAGGATTTATTCACCTGCTTCACAAGCTGCCCCTTTGAAGCAGTGAAGGTGGTGATACTCGGACAGGATCCATATCATCAGCCAGATCAGGCGCACGGACTTTGTTTTTCTGTTCGAAAGGGCGTACAAATACCACGCAGCCTGAAGATATTTACAAGGAATTAAAGAGTGATATGAATATTGATGCACCGTCTCACGGATGCTTGACAGACTGGACGAAGCAGGGTGTTTTTCTGATGAATACGGTTATGAGCGTACGGGAAGGACAGGCGGCATCACATAAGAAAAAGGGCTGGGAAACCTTTACGGATACGGTTATTTCAGCTTTGAATGAGCAGGAAAAGGGAATAGTTTTCGTACTGTGGGGGAGCCATGCACAGAAAAAAGCAGAGCTGATTACCGGTAGACAGCATCGCATCCTGATGTCTGCACATCCATCCCCGTTATCCGCATCCAGAGGCTTTTTTGGCAGCCGGCCGTTTTCCACTGTGAACAGATATTTAGAGGAAATGGGAAGAACTCCTATCGACTGGAGGCTGAGTGAATGAGATTTCAGAAAGCAGAGGATGTGATTGCCATCATTGAACAAAGAAAAAATCGAGGCTATGGACTTGACCATTTTAAGCAGTATATGGCATCACTTGGAAATCCGCAGAATCGTTTACGAAGCATTCATATCGCCGGAACGAATGGCAAGGGCAGCACGACAAATGATATCCGTAGTATCCTGCAGGCAGCCGGCTACAAGGTAGGAAGCTTCACATCTCCTTTTATGATTACCCATCTGGATCGTATTCGGATCAATAATCAGGATATAAGGGAGGAAGCGTTTCTTGGAATCACCAATCGGTATTACGACAGCTGGATGGAATGGGACCTCAGTATGTTTGAAATCGATATGTGCATTGCGGTCTTCTATTACCTGGAGGAACAAGTGGATTTCTGCGTGTTTGAAACAGGACTTGGCGGTCGAAAGGATGCAACCAACATCCTGCAGCCGCTCGTGTCGGTGATTACGAATATCGGAATGGATCACATGGAATTTCTCGGTGATACTCTGGAAAAAATTGCAAAAGAAAAGGCTGGAATTGTGAAGGAAGGTATTGACTTGATCACTGCAGAGGATAAGGAGTGCTGTCTGCAGGTGTTTCAGAAGCATACCGCTTCGGCTCATGCACAATGTATAAAGGCAGGGGAAATTTCAAATATACAGGAAACAGCTGACGGGTTGTCCTTTGATTATGGGAATGTAAAGGATGTTGCCTTATTTGGAAAAGCAAGGTATCAGTGTCGAAATGCTGCCCTTGCGATAGAGGTATGCTTATATCTGCAAAGACAGGGGCATATCCGGCTTACAGAAGCACAGCTGCGAACAGGTCTGCATCAGGCTGTCTGGATCGGACGGTTTGAAACAATTTCAAAGGAGCCTCTCATCATTTTGGACGGCGCACATAATGCGGATGGTATTCATGCCCTGTGTGAAACGCTGAAGCAGATGGAGGATGTGCAGGTACTGTTTTCTGTGTTGAAGGATAAGAATTTCGAAGCGATGCTGCAGGAGCTGGAAACAGTATGTGGAGAAATCCTCGTTGTGCCCTTTTACAATGAACGTGCATTGGATGTGAGACTGCTGGAGGGTAGAAAGCATATTCATCTGATGGAGAGCTATGAGCGGGCGATTCCATATGCATTACAAAAAGCGAAGCCTCTTGTTATTACAGGATCTCTGTATTTTATCAGTGATGTACGAAAATATCTGATTGAGAAAGGGTATGCAGGATAGAAAGGTATGGAACACGTCTGTTTTTTCGTGAAATTACATTGTTTTCATGTATAATGAAAGCAGATAGACATGAAAGAATATAATAGAGGTGAGGTTCATGCAAACATTAGGCATTATTGAGTCATATTATCCATCCTTCACAAAATCAGAGAAGCGAATAGCGGATTTCATAATCGAGAGTAATTCCAAGGTTATTGATTTAACGCTGTCCGAGCTTGCCGTTATGCTGAACGTGGGAGAAGCGACAATCGTACGATTCTGTCGGAAAATGAAGCTGAAAGGATTTCAGGAATTGAAATTTTTATTGGCAATCGACGATGACGGAAAGCAGCAGGAGACAGATAAGCACGAATGTATAAAGAATAATCTGATACAAACGATTCAGATAACGGATTCCATGATTCAGCAGGAAGAAATCAATCATGCAATACAGTTGATTGAGGAAGCTGAATATATCTATTTTTTCGGTATCGGTACAAGCGGTTTCGCGGCTTCCATGGGCGAATCAAGACTTTTTCGATTCGGTAAACAGACAAAGGCAGTGACGGATTCACATCGACAGTTAATGCAGGCGAGTCTTTGTAATGAAAAGAATTTGATTATCATTGTATCGGTATCCGGTGAAACCAAGGATTTGATCGAAGCGGCTGAAGTAGCAATAAAAACAGGCTGCAAAATAATAACGATAACCAATCACATAACATCGACGCTTGCCAAATTGTCAGATTGCGTAATTATCAGCTATGGAAAAGTGAATTTAATGAATGCAGGAACCTTCTCATCCATGGTCTCACAGCTGTTTATTCTTGATATACTTACCAGTGGATATGGATTGCATAATGCCGGAAGTGTCCGTATTGCCAGGGAAAATATTGCTAGAGTTATCTATGGCAAAACAAGAGATGAATCTTAGAGATAAATTCATTTCGGGCTTTATTGTCAAAATAGTTTTCATGATAAATCAGTTATAAAGAACAGTACGATTGTCTATATGGTCGTATTGTTTTTTTATGTTGAGGTTGAGAAAAAACATATAGGGGCAGGACACAACAATGCTTTGTATCATCTGATACGCATTTGCCATACTTTTATTATTATAGCGGTTACAAGTTTTGTATAAAAAATAGAAAATAGTGTTAGTTTACTATTTACATGTATATACATCCGTGGTATCATATGGATGTGGAGTTAAAGATCAAAATAATAAAACATTATGGAGAAAACTCCATAAAGGAGGGTGTGCGTATGCAGATATCCTATGAATTAGATTATCGCGATGCTGCACGCTTTACGCTGTATAGAAGTTTGGAGAATGCAGATGTAAAGCGGAGGAAAACGGTGCTGCGATGGATGGTCGCAATTATGCTGCTTGCTAGTATTCCAGCATTTCAGTTGAAACATCCGGCAGCGATATCTCTGGTTCTGGTGATTTGTTTTTTATGGCTGACTTTTTGCGATACATTTATGAATCATATACTATTAAAGCAGATATTAAAAGAACATAAAGAAATAACTTATGAGAGAATCGAGATAGTTTCAGCCAAAGAGTCATTGCTGATACACACAGGAAAAAAGCAACATTCTTATCCGTATGAGGAAATTACACATTTCTTATATTTCAAAAAGCTTCTGCTGCTGACACTCCATGACGGATCCAGCATATTGATACCAAGACATGCGTTCAACAGCAACCATGATTATAAGGCTTTCTATATGCACATTCTCAACCATTGCCCGCAATGATAAAAAATTTTACGGTTATTACATGTATATACATGTTAAGGAGGAAAAAATGATAAATAAAGTATTTGAGACTGGATTTGATGTATTAAACAAGGTAAGGGAAACCCAGCAGGAACAGCTTGACCAGGCGGCAAAGCTGATTGCAGATTGCTTTCTGGCACACAAAACGTTTTACGTTACAGGAAGCGGTCATTCCCATACACTTTGTGAAGAATTCTATGGACGTGCAGGAGGTCTCGCATTTGTAGTTCCCATTATGACTAGTGAGCTGACGATGACAGAGCATCCTACAAAAAGCTCGTTTTTGGAAAGACTGAGCGGTTATGCGGCTATACTGGCTGATTTGTATGATATAGAGGAAGGGGATGTCGTATTGATCGCATCCAATTCCGGAAGAAATGCCTACCCTATAGAAATGGCAATCGAAGCAAGGAAACGAGGAGCTTCTGTCATTGCAATCACCAATATTGCACATTCAAACGCTGTTTCATCCCGTCATGAAAGTGGAAAAATGCTGATGGATATTGCAGATATCGTGATTGATAACTGTGGTGTGCCCGGAGATTGTGCAGTACAGATGGAGGGGGTAGCTGCTGCGGTGTGCCCGACTTCATCTATGGCCAATACCTTTATCGCACAGGCAATCAGTGTTCAGTGTGCCTATTATATAAAAGAAAAAGGAGTAACACCACCTGTATTTGTAAGCTTGAATAGCGAAGGCACTGAGCATGTCAATGATGAATATTTCGAGAAATATACAAGAATGTATAAAAAGGCGCGCCTATGACAAAACGGGAAATTCTACAGCGCCTGAAGGGACAACTAATCGTTTCCTGTCAGGCATACGAAGATAATCCATTGTATGGCACAGAAAATATGGTCACGATGGCAAAATGTGTGCTGGCAGGCGGAGCCAAAGGGATCCGGCATGCTGGCCTGAAAATGTAAGAGCCATACGTGCACTTACAGATGCACCGCTGATAGGAATCAATAAAGTCATGCCATCAGCGGACACGGATTTTTATGACAGTGTCTTTATCACACCGAATTATGAATCAGCTGTAGCTGTTATTGAGGCAGGATGTGATGTCGTCGCACTGGATGGTACCTTGCGGGGTAGAAATGAGAAAGAATTAACTGAGCTTGTACAAAGATTGAAAGCCGCATATCCCGATATCGTATTGATGGCGGATCTGGCTACGGTTGAGGAAGGCATCATCTGTGAAAAAGCAGGATTTGACATCCTTTCCTCTACATTAAGCGGCTATACAAGAGATACGATGCATAACAACCTGGGCGGACCGGATATTCAGCTGATTCGCGAATTGAAAAGCAGGACGAGCTGTCTGGTGAATGGAGAGGGTAAAATATGGGATAGTAAACAGCTTCGTGGTGTATGGGCGGCAGGAGCTGATATGGTTACAATGGGCAGTGCCATAACGAATCCTATGAAAACCACAGCTTATTTGATTGATCAAATGAAAAAATGAGAGAGATGATGATATGTATACATTTGATGAGCTGATAGATAGAAGACATACAGAGTCTACAAAATGGGATCGTTATCAGGATAAACTGCAACGCATGATCTTCTGCCTATGTGGCTGGCAGACATGGATCTGCCTGCTCGGATGAAATAAAAGAAGCATTGATGAAACGTGCTTCTCATCCTATTTACGGCTATAGTGATCGAGGCAGACTGTACTATGAAGTGTTCGCAGAACGCTTTCAAAAACAATATGCTTATGATATAACCGCAGATGATGTTATGTTATCCACCGGTGTCATGTATTCCATTGCCGCTGCCATACATCTGTTTACAAATCCGAGGACGGTATTCTATTGCTGATGCCTTGCTATCACCCGTTTGTAACGTGTGTGGAAAACAGCGACAGAAGGGTGATACCAGTGGATATGTGTGTACATGATCAACAGTATGAAATTGATTTCGAACAGTTGGAAAATCGATTGAAAAAAGATGATAACTGTAAAGGCCTTGATCCTGTGCAATCCGCATAATCCCAGCGGACGTGTTTTCGGATATGAGGAATTGAAGCGGCTTTCCGAAGTTTGTGAGAAATATCATTTGCTCATCATCTCAGATGAAATTCATAGTGATTTTGTTTATGAAGCAAATTTATACCGATTATGAAGGTAAGCACCTACGCACGGCAGCATACGATTGCCTGCGTATCACCGACCAAATCCTTCAATCTTGCAGGCTTGAAAGTATCTGCAATTCTTGTGAAAAACGAATCAATGAAAAAAAAGCTAAAAGATTATTGTTCACTCATTGGAATCAGCAGTATCAATATCTTTGCCATGGAGGCGGTGAAGGCAGCGTATTTGAAATCCAATGACTGGCAGCAGGCGCTGCTTACATACCTGAAGGACAACAGAAACCTTATAACTGCCTTCGTGAAGCGTCATGCTGATCAGATAGTTGCATTTCAGCCGCAGGGAACATATTTTTACTGGATGAAATTCCATGCCGATATACATGAAAGGCTGCTGAATGAAGCAGGTTTGATTTTGAATCATGGTGCAGAATTCAGTTCTTCCTGCGCTGCATATGAGCGTTTGAACTTTGCCTGTCCAAGACCGCTGTTACAGGAAGGATTAAGACGGCTGGATACATTACTAAAGGAAATAGAGAACGAATAACGAACAGAAAGGAGGATTTATGATAGGAGGAATTATAGCCACGCACGCCGGACTGGCAAATGGATTTCTGGAGGCTGTTGAAATGATTGCCGGCAAACAGGAAAATCTGTTAGCAGTTTCCTTGCGGGAAGGAGATGGTCTGGAGATACTGATTGAGCGTCTTCAAAAAGCTGCCGCTGCCATGGAGGGAGAGGAGCTTGTTATCTTTACGGATCTGTTTGGGCTACGCCCTTCCATGCGGCAAGTGTGCTAAGTGCTCAGACCGGCTGTCATGTTGTGTGTGGTGTCAATTTAGCGCTGTTACTGGATTTTGCAGTAAAACGGGAAAGTATATCACTGCAAGACATGAGAGACAGTTTGCAGGCAGTGAGCAAAACCGATTATCGCTGGATTGAACAAAGTGATATCATCTAATCTTTTGAAAGGAGAAATGAAGTATGGGAATTACTGTATTACGGTGTGATGACCGTTTGATTCACGGACAATGTATCGTAAAGGTTCTGAATGATTACAAAATTGATTATATTATTTTGGTTGATGCATTCACTGCATCCAATCCGGTCATGAGCAATATTTACAAGATGTCTGTACCTCCGAATGTACATCTGGATGTGGCATCTGCACAATCGGCGATTGCTTTAATTGAACAGGCGGAAAGAGTAGTGAGCGTACACTGGTTTGGTAAAGGATCCGATCATCGCTTTGGAGCTTCAGAAGAACTGTACCGTGCTGCCGAAGGCTTTGAATATCGGCCGATGAGCAATCGAAAGGGAACGAAAAAGGCTACTTACTTTTCGTACCTGCTGGATAGTGAAGCAGCGGCGTGTGAAGAACTGCATGCCATGGGAATACGTGTTTATTTCCAACAGGTTCCGGGTGAAAAAGAAATGGAATGGAAAGAAGCATTTTAGTGAAAGGAGAATAGGACTATGACTTTACTACAAGCTTTACTAATCGCGTTACTTGGGTATCTGGGCTCCATTTATGGACCTTTCTGTTGGGGACAGTTGGCGGATGGAATATGATTGGCCGCCCGATTGTTGCAGGGGCTCTGATCGGTCTGATTTTGGGGGATGTTAAGAATGGTGTTTTAATTGGAGCAGCAATACAGGCGCTTTATGTGGACTGGTAACGCCGGGAATGTCGGTGCCGGGAGATGTGAATTTTGCATCCTATATAGGTATACCGCTGGCGCTGGTATCAAATGCATCTCCGGAATATGCAGTGGGAATCTCTGTACCGCTGAGTCTTCTTGGGGTAGCGGCTGTATATAGTGTTGCGACCTTTAATGCAGTCTTTGTCCATTTGCAGGATCGCTGGATCGAGGAAGGTAAGCTGAAGCAGGCAACAAGAATTCCGATTTATTCCAATATTTCACAATTTGTCGTCCGCTTTATTCCAATTTTCCTTGCCTGCTATTTCGGGGCAGATTATGTTCCAAAAATGATTGCATTGATCTCGGATCAGCTGGGTGTTATATTCCAGGTGCTTGGTGGTATTCTGCCGGCGGTTGGCTTTGCATTGTTGATTAAATTCACTTTAAAAAAGAATATCGAATTACTGTATGTTCTTGTTGGGTTCATTATGATGGCAATATTGAAAATGCCGATAGTGGCAATCACGGTGCTGGCAGCATTTATTGCATATCTTGACTATCTGCGCTGCGTGAAACAGTCTTAGGGAAGGTGAAAAGTATGACAATTTTATCAAAGAAAGATGTACGAAAATGTTATGTGAACTGGATAACATTTGCATTGGGCTGTCAGAATATGGAACGAATGATGGCTCCGGCATTTGTCCGCATGTTTGGTCTTGTATCCGAGAAGCTATATGATTCCAAGGAAGAACAGCAGAAGCTGTTGGACAGACATACTCAGTTTTTCAATACGGAGGAAGCTTTCGGCTCTATTATTCCAGGCGTGATTTTGGGAATGGAGGAAAAGCGTGCTGAAGGTGAGGAAATACCGGATGAATTGATACAAAGTACGAAAACAGCATTGATGGGACCCTTTGCCGGTATGGGAGATTCCTTAATAGGTGGAACCCTGCGCCCTATTTTATGTTCGATTGCCATGGGATTATCCGCATCCACAGGCAGTATTGCCGGACCGCTGTTCTACTGTGTTGCCTGGCTTGGCATTATCATTCCCGGAACCTGGCTATTATTTTCAAGAGGCTATAAGCTTGGTATCAATGCTGCTGATGTGCTGTTTGTCGGCGGACGTAAGGATATCATCACAAGAGCGGCAAATATAGTAGGTCTGATTGTAGTAGGTGCTATATCGGCCCAGTATGTCAGTGCGGTATCCGGCTGGTCCTATCGCAGTGGAGATATGCTATTCAGTCTGCAGGGGATTCTCGACAGTATTATGCCCGGACTGCTTCCATTGGGACTGACACTATTGGCTTGGATTCTGCTGGATAAAAAGAACATGAAGATTACGACGGTTTTCATCATTTTCATTCTGATTGCAATTGTTGGTGGTTTAAGTGAGCTGCTGATTGTTGCCTGAGTAGATATTCTGTAACATACATGAACAACCCTGCACAAAAGCTCCTTAATGGAATGAATGCAGGGTTGTTTGTATCTGTTCTTCCAAAGAATGGAAATTGTGCAAATGTTATGTTAGAATGTCTGTACATTAACAGGAGATGAACGTATGGAGAATAAAATACCAATCTATCGACAAATTGAGCAGTATATTATGAATAACATTGAAGATGGAATTTATGCAGAGGGAATGATGATACCGAGTGAGGAGGACTTCTGTGAGAAATTTCATACAAGTCGTATGACGGTAAGAAAGGCATTTGACATATTGCAAACAAAAGGTATTTTGCATAAGAAAAAAGGAAAGGGAACTTTTGTAAGTACGTTCAGCATTGAGAAAAACATGCAGACCATACATGGCTGGAAAGAAACCATGCAGATGGCAGGCTATCGTACACGGTCAGATCTATTGAAAATTGCAATGGAAAAGGCAGATGAGAAAATTGCAAAAAAACTGCATATGAAGGAAGGGGACTTTGTATATATCATCATTCGACTACGTTATGCTAATGATACGCCGATTTTGATTGAGAAGGCACATCTCAATGCGTTTATGTTTCCAAATCTGCTGCAGATTACCTTTGAGGAGCAATCGCTGTATGATATATTGAAGAGGAATTATCAATTGCATATACATCACGTTTGTCAAAAGGTTCTCACACAGAAACTATATGGAGCTTATGCACAGCAGCTTTTTCAGGAGGATGAGGCTACAGCACTCGTTATGGAAAATATATCCTATGACGATAGAGAGATTCCTTTGGAGTATACGATCAGTTATATAAATGGAGAGCTGTATTCATTGAATTATTACGTAACTTAATGTTACTATAATAGGCAGCAGACTGTTGGTTAAATAAACAGGACGAGCTGTGGGGATGTGAAATGATGAAGGATTATGAGGTTTTAAAAAAATATTTCGGTTATGAAAGCTTTCGTGAAGGTCAGCAGGAGCTGATAACAAATATTCTGGAGCGCCATGATGTGTTGGGAATCATGCCAACCGGGGCAGGTAAATCTATCTGCTATCAGGTCCCGGCCGTGATGCTGGAGGGAATCACACTGGTTATCTCTCCTTTGATTTCTCTGATGAAGGATCAGGTGGGAACCTTAAACGAAGCTGGAATTCGTGCAGCGTATTTAAACAGCTCCCTATCCTATGCCCAGTATCGCAAGGCACTTTCTCTCGCTCGCGGATATACCTATAAGATCATATATGTAGCTCCGGAAAGACTGATGAGCGATGAATTTTTAAGCTTTGCAAAAGAGATGAAAATCTCCATGGTATGTGTGGATGAGGCGCACTGTGTCAGCCAGTGGGGGCAGGATTTTCGACCGCATTATTTACATATTCGGGAGTTCTTAAAGGAAATGCCGCAGCGACCGATTGTTTCTGCATTTACTGCAACGGCAACCACACAGGTAAAGGAAGATATCTTCAGCTGCTGGATATGAAGGATCCTTATACCATAACGACAGGCTTTGAACGTAAGAATTTGTACTTTGCTGTGGAAAAGCCGAAGGATAAATACCAGGCACTTCTGCATTATGTAAAACAGCATACGGAGGATGCGGGCATTGTCTACTGTCTGTCAAGAAAAACAGTGGAGGAGGTCTGTGATCGACTATGCGCCGATGGCTTTGCGGCAACACGCTATCATGCCGGTCTGAGCGATGCAGAGCGTATGAATAATCAGGATGATTTCATCTATGACAGAAAAACCATCATGGTCGCAACCAATGCGTTTGGAATGGGGATTGATAAATCCAATGTGCGGTTTGTCGTTCATTTCAATATGCCTAAAAATATGGAAAGCTATTATCAGGAGGCGGGAAGAGCCGGGCGTGACGGGGAACAGGCAGATTGTATCTTGCTGTACAGCGGCAAGGATGTCCGTTTGAATCAGTTTTTGATTGAACAGGGAAGCGGTCATGAGGATATGGAAGAGGCTGTTCGCATGGAGCTGCAGCAAAAGGAAAAGGAACGGTTGAAATCCATGACCTTCTATTGTACGATTCCAGCTGTCTTCGTCATTACATGTTAAAATACTTCGGTGAGGAAAGTGATGGCTTCTGCGGTAGCTGCTCAAACTGTCTGACACAATATGAGGAATGTGATATCCGTATGGAAGCATCCCGTCTTGTGGAATGTATCCGTCACAGCGGAGAACGCTTCGGGAAAACGATGATTGTAGATATTGTTAAGGGCAGTGCGAACGCCAAAATCAAAAGCTATCATCTGGATAGAAATCCGGCTTATGGTTCGTTGAAGGACAGCTCACGCAATCATCTTTATGAAATCCTTCAGCATCTGCAATTCAGGGTATCCTGAAACAGAGTGAGGACGGCTATTCGGTACTGTCGATTCATCAGGAGGAGCTGCTTCCTACAGATGGTCCGCTGATAATGAAAATTGTCAAGGAGAAGCAGGTGCAGACCCCTGTGGTACAGACAGATAGTGGCGATAACCGGCTGTTTGAATTGCTGAGAATCTGCGTTCCCAGCTGGCACGAAAAGCCCATGTTCCTCCGTACATGGTTTTCTCCGATAAGACACTGCATGATATGTGTGCGAAAGCACCGCATTCAAGAGAAGAAATGCTGGGAGTCAGCGGTGTCGGTGAAGTGAAATATGATAAGTACGGAGAAGCCTTTTTAAAGGTCATCGCATCCTTTGACTCATAAAGACTTAAACACCTTGCGTTCATGAAAAAAAACACAGGTGTTTTTTCAAATGATAAATCTTATCAGGGAAATACCTTTTTCCTCATAAAGATGAATGGCAATTCAACCCGCTGTACTTGTAAAGCGGCATGATTATGATATCATGGTTATAGCATTACAATGAGGTATCGTTAGAAGGAGGATACAGCGATGAGTATCATATGTATTGGTCAGTGTGCCTATGATTTAACATTTCCCATACAGGAGCCATTGATAGAAAATCAGAAATATCGGATTATGGAGCCATTCTCCTGTATTGGCGCACCGGCGGCAAATGCGGCATATTTATGTGCCCTATGGAATGCAGAAACCGTATTGATTTCCAGATGTGGCAAAGATTTCTACGGTGCGGAAATCCGAAGAGTTTTAAAGGAAGCAGGGTTGATACAGCATACCTTATGGAGGATGAAAGCTTTTCAACACCGGTAAGTGCTATTATCGCCAATTCCTTTAACGGGTATCGTACCATATTCAACTGTCCCGGTATACAGCGAAAGCTGGAGTTCCATTACCCAGAGCAGGCAGAAATTCTCTTACTGGACGGTCATGAGCTGCAGGCGTCATTGGAGCACTCAGCCGTTATCCGGATATTGACAGTATAATGGATGCCGGAACCTTTCACGAGGAAACAAGCGTACTTGCCAAAAGGTGACCTATCTCGTCTGTTCTCAGGATTATGCAAGACAGTTCAGCAATATCGAGGTGTCCATACAGGATGAAAACAGCTGGAGACAGACCTTGATGCCTGCATGCACTGAATGCGGGACATATCGTTGTAACTCTGGGAGATCAGGGATTATTGTATGAGGATACGCAGGGGATACACCATATAGAGGCCTTCAACGTATCGGCAGTGGATACGACCGGAGCGGGCGATATCTTCCATGGCGCGTTACATACTGTATTCATAAGAGCTATCCGCTGCAGGATGCATTGATAATTGCTTCCGCAACCAGTGCGATTTCTGTGCAGACTCTGGGAGGACAGACATCCATACCCACAAAGGCGGCTGTGAACAGGTTTTTGAATGAGCAGTGCTGTCATCTTATTTTAAAATAGCCATATACTTTATGCACGGATTGTTTTCAAGTGACCTGCTGTTTTAACTTTTTTAATGAATGCGGCTGGAATATGATAAACTATAATTATTATCCTATCTGCAGGAATGCGTGTGACTGCGCATATGAATTGAGCTTTCACAAAGCTGTATCGGAGGTGTGAAAATGAAAGAAATCTATCTGGCAGGCGGCTGCTTCTGGGGAATGCAGGCATATTTTGAACAGCTGCAAGGTATCGTGGCAACAGAGGTCGGCTATGCGAACGGACATGTGGAAAACCCAACCTACGAAATGGTTTGCAGCGGTACTACCGGGTATGCAGAAGCCCTGCATATTCAATATGATGCATCCGTGATTACATTGCGCTTCCTGTTATCCTTATACTATGATGTCATTGATCCGACCAGCTATCATCGTCAGGGAAATGATATCGGGGAACAATATCGAACAGGTATTTACTATGTGGATGAAGCAGATCAGCCGGTTATCGAGGCTTCCCTGCAGGAGCTGGCAAAATGTTATGAGGAACCGATTGTTGTAGAAATGAAGCCATTGACGAGCTTCTGTTCCGCGGAGGAGTATCATCAGGAATATCTCAAAAAAAATCCAGGCGGATATTGCCATATATCCAGGGAAAAAATACAGACAGTAAAAGATAGGAAACTGGGATAAAAACCCATTTCTATCATGTGTCTGCATTTCGTTTTTTCAGACTTGATTTAGAGAAATACATTTCATATGAATGTTTAAAGGGATAGTATAAAAAACTACGTTACCATTCAAAACGTAGTTTTCAATATTGCAAGGCTATGTTCTACGTACTCTTTCTGCGCCCTTGAGCGCTGCATACAGCAATGCTACATCCACAGGAAACATCACCACATTTTTAATCAGCCGCACCATGGTAAAGAGCGGACTCTGGTACATCATGTTCAGCCATAGAGATGTCAGAATCAGATTGATAAATACAGTGATGCAGCTCTGGCAATGATCACTCTGGGAAGGGTGATTTTTTTCTTATAAAAGAAGCAGCCATATATCATTCCGGTTAAAAATTCGTTGACAGCAAACCCCGGGAAGTAGGGACCATCAGGTCGAATGATATATTTCAGCGTATCTGCAATGACACCGGCAAAGCCCGTACAGATCGGCCCGTAATACATGCCGCATACAGCAGCCGGAATACTGGAAAATCCAATACGAAGCGTTGGTGTTATGGGGATGAACAGTGTGCCGACAACGACATTCAATGCGGTCAGCATGGCGGTTCCGGTAAGTGCGGGAACCTTGCGCAGCTGTTCTGCGCTAGTTTTCATCAAACCGGGAAGCCCGGCGATTTCTTTCGCAAAGTTCATAAAAAATACCTCCTTTCCGATATTGCATATAGAAAAGAGATATGAAAAGTTTTCTCATGCAACAGCGGGATGCGACCAGGAAACCGCAAGATAAACTTTCGCCCGTCTGACAACTCCCCGTTCAGATGGTACTTAACGCTTCCTGACCTACTCTGCTTATGGGTAGATTATAGAGCAGCAGGAAAGAAAATACAAGTGTTTTTTCAGAACTGTATGGATGAAGCACTGACGGTATCTGAACGGCAAACGGAACATTGAATTTGTTTATGGAGAATGAACGACATTGTGAAAAAAGCTTTTTATAGACAAACGATTCAGGAGGCTTTCATAGATATCGGGAAAAAAGCACTGTATATATGTAAATAATGCCGGAATACCTGTTATCCTGCATTTTCACTTGTGAAATCATTGATTTGTGAAAATTTCCTTTTTTTATGCAAAGTGTCGGTGTATAATAAAATATGGCAAGGAAAGTGAGGATTTTTTATGATCAATACATTAATTGAAAAAATCAAGGGGAAGGGAACACGTATCGTATTTACGGAAGGCTCCGACCCGCGTATTCTGGAAGCAGCAATCCGTCTGCATAAGGAAAATATCGTAGTACCTGTTCTGCTGGGAAACCGTGCCGAAATAGCCGGTTCTGCAGCAGCAAACGGATGGGATATCGAAGGCATTGAAACACTGGATCCAATCGAATACAAGAACATGGATATGATGGTTACAAAGGTGATCGAGCTGCGTAAGGGTAAGCTGGATGAAGCACAGGCAAGAGAAGCATGTCTGCACAGAAACTTCTTTGGTACCATGTATGTAAAGCTTGGTTGTGCGGATGGTCTGCTAGGTGGTGCTACATACTCAACAGCAGATACCGTACGTCCTGCATTACAGCTGATTAAGACAAGACCTGGAAACTCTATCGTTTCCAGCTGCTTTATTCTGATGAAGGATGGCGAAGAAAATCTGGTTATGGGAGACTGCTCCATCAATATCGACCCAAGTGCAGATGATCTGGTTGAAATCACTCTGCAGACTGCTCATACCGTACGTCAGTTCGGCATTGAGCCAAGAGTCGGATTGCTGTCCTACTCCACACTGGGCTCCGCAAAGGGTGCCAGCGTTGCGAAGGTAAATGAAGCGGCTACCCGCTTAAAGCGTATGCCTCTGGATTTCGCAGTCGAAGGTGAAGTACAGTTTGACTGTGCGGTTGCTCCGGAGGTTGCTAAGTTGAAAGCACCGGACTCCAAGGTTGCAGGAAATATCAATACATTCATTTTCCCGAATATTGATGCAGGAAACATCGGCTATAAAATTGCATCCCGTCTGGGCGGATATGAAGCAATCGGACCGATTCTGCAGGGTCTGAATGCACCAATCAACGATTTGTCCCGCGGATGTAATGCGGAAGAGGTCTTTAAAATGGCCATAGTAACTGCTGCACAGAAATACATGGATATCTAAGCAGTTACATCATAAACTCATAAGGTATGATCGCATACAGGCGTTGATGATGATCAACAAAAGGATAAACGGAGATTCCATGTTCTGTTGAAAAAGCAGCAGAGCAGGGAATCTCTTTTTTGCGTTCCGAACAGGAAAAGAAGCGTTTATTTTGATATAGATAGCTTTGGTGAGGAATATCGGCGGTAGCTATGATTACCTTTATATATACATAGGCGGGAAAAGAGGATATAATGAAGGAAAGAGGATTGGAGGCGGTATGCTATGCTTGCTATATGGAATCGAAAAGAAGTTATGCTGACAAATGATATGGAACGGCTTGCGAAAGCGCGTTATGCTTACAAGGTGCAGGAATCGTCTACACATTGAAAACAAAAATTTTTCGGCAGTTCATCATGGAGGTCCGGCTATTGCCCAAAATTCAAGACATCAGGATGTCATGTATTATCTCTACGTGCATAAAAAGGATGAGGATAGGGCACTGTACGTTATTCAGGAAGCACTGCGCAGCTCCTGATCATCCGCCCTTTAACGGGCTTCAAAAGAGTATGCTGGTTCTTGCAGTCATGTCAGTGCAAAGCTGCAGAGTCAGATACTGCTTTAACGGATAAAGTTAAACTGCGTTTCATAATGGATGCATGAAATATTGATGATTACATAAGCATCCATCTCTTCATACGAAAACAGGCGGTACTGCAGCCGTCTTTTTTGCATACGTTAGTAAGGGTGAAATTTTGAAAAAGAACAATTGCATATCGGACTGGCATTGTCCGGCGGTGGTATGCGCGCAGCGATTTATCATCTTGGCGTACTGAGATATCTTGCCCAACAGGGGCTTATGGGCAGGGTTTCCCATATTTCAACAGTATCCGGTGCCAGTATCTGTATGGGGCTGATCTACGCCTGCAATGCCAATCAATGGCCGAGCGATACACAGTTTCTGGAACGGGTATTGCCTGCTGTTAAGAAGTGTATCACACAGAAGGATATTCAGTGGCATGCGTTGCTTCGTCTGTTTTTGCAGCCCTATTACTGGGATAAAAAGGTCAATCTTCTGGCGAAGGTGATGGAACAGCGCTGGGCAGTGAAGGGCTGTCTGCAGGATATTGCAAGCTGTCCGGCATGGACCATCAACACAACAGCTTATGAATCTGGTAAGGACTTTCGCTTTTCCAGTGCAAGAATGGGGGAACGGGATTCCAGCTATGTCATGCATCCGTCCTTTGCATTGTCACATGCTGTTGCGGCAAGTGCCGGATTTCCGGTACTCATCGGCCCCTACAAGCTGAAAACAGACAAGTATATCTGGACGGATGCTACCGGAACGATCACAGTCCGGCCGAGGGATCGTGTACTGCATCTGTGGGATGGCGGTGTCTATGATAATATGGGGCTTGACCCGCTTTTCACCACTGAGCAGGATGGCGGTCTGCACAGGAATATCAACTATCTGATTGTCTCCAATGCATCCGGCAATATCGAGCATAAAACAAGAAGTATTCCTTTTCCATTGAAAATCTCAAACGCCTGCTGGATATCAATATGGATCAGGTGGAATCCTTACGTTCTCAGGAGGTTATTGACTTCTTCCGCAGATATCACAATGGTGTCTATCTGAAAATCGGTACAACAGTAAAGGAGATCATGCAGCATTGTGCGTTGCCAGAGGAACAAAGGGATGCATGGATCCGCAGCAGTATGAAGGAGGCTGAGGTACAGCAGGTTGCTGATTATAAGACAACACTGGAGAAGGTATCAGCATCTGATTATGATGCTATTTTACAGCACGGCTACGAAATTGCCAAAGCAACACTGTCATGTTTTGGGAATATCGCCTAAGTGTGTGCATTTTCACTAACACAAATGCCCGGTTGCGCATATAGTGAAGTGAGTAAGGAAAGAAAAGCTCTTGAAAGGGGAATAGCTATGTATCGAAACAGATATGACGATAACTGCGAATATGACGACTACGATTCCTACCGTGGATTTGATGAGCCAAAAGCCGGGCAGGACTGTGGCTGCAGATGCGACCGGGATTTTGACGATAACCGCTCTGCAGAGGATGAGCAGGGCTTTGCACAGGAATATTACAACTGCAATAGTGATGGCGGTTCAGCTTGTGACTGCGGCTGTGACTGCAACCGACCGCCGCGTCCGCCACGCCCGTATCCGGGTATCGGACCTACCGGTCCCATGGGTCCAAGAGGTCCAAGGGGTCCGCAGGGACCAAGAGGTCTGCAGGGTCCGCAGGGAAGAGAAGGCCTGCAGGGTTTACGTGGTCCTCAGGGAAATACCGGCCCACAGGGAGTAGCGGGCGTTCAGGTCCTACCGGTTCAACGGGTCCTCAGGGAATGCCGGGTGAGCGTGGCGCAACCGGCGCCAGAGGGGCAACCGGAGCCAGGGGCCACAGGGACCGCAGGGGCAACCGGACCAGCCGGAGAATCTGCGCCCCTTGTACAATTTGCTTCCGTCAGTCTTCAGTCCTTTACAGATAAGCAGTTCTGTGCACAGGATGCCTTTGTATTTGATGTAGGCACCATTCAAAGCGGATTTACAATTTCTGAGGACTATCAAAGTGTCATTGTAGGACATGCCGGAACCTATGTGGTGCAGTTCGGCTGTCTGCTCGCTTCACAGCCATGTGAGGGGGATGCTGTTGCTCTGGAGCTGAACAGTTCCATGATTATTGAAGAATCCAGATTACCGATGCTGTGTGAAGGAAGCTTTGTGCAGGGCAGTTGTATTGTCGAGTTAGGTGAAGGAGATAGTCTGCGCATGGTCAGTGATACTTCCCAGGGAGTCAACGTATGCAGCTTTAACAATACAGTCAATGCCTATCTGATTGTTTATCAGATTAACTGATAAGCAGCTTCGGATAGGGAAAGGGGTCGATGTATGGCGGGAATCAGTGTTTGCATGATTGTCAAAAACGAAGAGGAGGTTCTGGCACGCTGTCTTGCCTGTGTAACCTCCTTTGCGGATGAAATTATTGTTGTGGATACCGGAAGTACAGATAAGACAAAGGAAATTGCGGCCGGCTTCACGGATAAACTATATGATTTTGCATGGTGCGATGATTTTTCCAAGGCGCGTAACTATTCCTTTTCCAAGGCAACACAGGACTTTATCATGTGGCTGGATGCGGATGATGTGATATTGCAGGAGGATCAGGAACAGCTCGTGGAGCTGAAGCAGCGACTGCAGCCGGAGGTTTCCATCGTAATGATGAAATATCATACAGCGTTTGACGATAAGGGAAATCCTACCTTTTCCTATTATCGGGAGCGCTTGATGAACCGGCGTATGCAGCATCGCTGGTCCGGTGTCATTCATGAGGTGATACCATTAACAGGAATGGTACAGTATGAGGACATTGCGATTACACATCAGAAGCTGCATATCAATGATCCGGACCGTAACCTTCGCATTTTTGAAAAGCTACTGGCACAGGGGAAGCAGCTGGACGCAAGAGAACAGTTCTATTACGCAAGGGAGCTGTACTATCACGCACGTTACCATGATGCTTTGCAGGTGTTTGAAGCCTTTTTGGACGGAAAGCAGGGATGGGTGGAAAACAACATTGATGCGTGTGAAATGATGGGCTACTGTCACAGTGCGCTGCAGCAAAAGGATGAGGAGCTGCAGGCCTATCTGCAGAGCTTTCGATATGATGCACCAAGGGCGGAGCTTTGCTGTGATATCGGAAAATACTTCTTTGATGAAAAGCGCTGGAAGGAAGCGGTGTTCTGGTATGAAACAGCATTGCATCGTACACGTGATGATAAAAGCGGTGCCTTTGTTCGTGTTGACTGCTATGGTTATCTTCCGGCAATTCAGCTCTGTGTCTGTTACTGGCAGCTGCATGACCGACAGGCGTCCATGCATTACAACGATATCGCAGGCAGATACAAGCCGGACAGCATCGCAGTACAACAAAATCGAAAATTTTTCGGGAATGCATCCTAGTGAATTCAGGATGTATTCTTTTTTTGATAACAGGTGTGTTGGCTGCATGCGGCAGTCATCTATCCGTAAGGATAGAAAAAAGTCGGGACATATCATATATATAAGGAAGCATAACGGAAAAAAGGAAGAGTGGAAAATATTTGACAGGGAAGAAAAGCTGGTGTATAATTCATAGCGTGCTATATATTAGCTGATAAAGTGCGAGGTGAAAGCATGGCGGATATGCATATCGGATATCTCATAAAACAGGTATTTCTAATGAATCAGGCCAGATTGAATACCATATTTGCGGAATTTGATTTGACGGCTTCCCAGACCTTCACGCTGATTTACCTGTTTAAGGCTCATGAACGCGGAGAGCAGGTACATCAAAAGGACATCGAGGATGCAATGGATATATCCAATCCATCCGTAACCGGTATTCTGAATCGTCTGGAGCATAAGGGACTGATCCATCGTGTCGCAAGCACAAAGGATGCGAGGGTGAAAAATATCGTGGTCAGTGAACAGGCGCTGGAGCTGGACAAGATTCTCAGAGAGAAATTCAAGGAGAATGAAGAGGAGCTGGTGACGGCACTGAATGATGAGGAAATCGCATGTATGCAGAGCTGCCTGCTGAAAATGCTTGGGCAGAAGAGCTGATGCTTTTCTTTTCACAAAATACATAGCATGCTATCGAAAAGGAGATGACAATATGATTAAACGGATTTTACAGGAAGTAAAAGAATACAGGAAAGCCTCCTTTCTCGCTCCGATCTTCATGGTGGGAGAAGTTGTACTGGAAATTTCACTGCCGTTTCTGATGTCCTTTATCATTGATAAGGGTGTGAGTCAGGGCGATATGACGGAAGTGACAAAATATGGCCTCATTATGATTGTGGCAGCCTTCGGCTCCTTGTTCTGCGGGGCGATGTCGGGGAAATATGCAGCTTATGCATCGGCAGGCTTTGCCAAGAATCTGCGCAGAGCAATGTTCTACAATATTCAGGATTTCTCGTTTCATAATATCGATAAATTTTCTACAGCCGGTCTGGTGACTCGCCTGATGACGGATGTGACGAATATACAGAATGCCTATCAGATGGTGCTGCGGATGTGTGTGCGTGCTCCATTGACACTGGTTTGTGCTATGGCAATGACATTTGTGATCAATGCCGAGCTGTCCATGGTATTTCTGTATGCGATCGCCTTTTTGGGAATCGTTCTGATTTTTATTATGAAATTTGCCCATCCGATTTTTCTGCAGGTATTCAACAGGTATGATGATTTAAATGCAAGTGTACAGGAAAATATTACGAATATGCGTGTCGTAAAGGCATATGTAAAGGAAGATTATGAGATTTCAAAATTTAACAAGGCATCCTATAATATTTACCGCATGTTCAAAAAGGCGGAGAATATTCTGATTTTTAATTCTCCGGCAATGCAGCTGTCCATGTATGCCTGTATCCTGGCGATTTCCTGGCTGGGGGCAAGAATGATTGTCGGTGGTTCTATGACAACCGGTGAGCTGATGAGTATGATGACCTATACGACGAATATCCTCATGTCACTGATGATGCTGTCTATGATCTTTGTCATGCTGTCCATGAGCTTTGCCTCCGTTCAGCGAATTGATGAGGTACTGGATGAAAAGAGTGATATCGTTTCACCGGAAAAGGCTGTTACCGAGGTGAAGGACGGTTCCATTGATTTTCACCATGTCAGCTTTGCATACAGTGCGGATCAGGAGGCAGATTCACTGGAGGATATTGATTTGCATATCCGCTCAGGAGAAACGATTGGAATACTTGGAGGTACGGGAAGCGGGAAGTCCTCTCTTGTGCAGCTGATTCCCCGACTGTATGATGTGACAAAGGGAAGTCTGTATGTTGGCGGTGTGGATGTAAAGGAATATGATTTGGATGTACTGCGGAATCAGGTATCCATGGTATTACAGAATAACGTGCTGTTCAGCGGTACGATCAAGGATAATCTGCGCTGGGGAAATCCCAATGCGAGTGATGAGGAAATGCTGCAGGCATGCAGGCTTGCCCAGGCGGATGAATTTATCCAGCGGTTTCCGGATGGCTATGATACGCATATAGAACAGGTGGAAGCAATGTATCCGGCGGTCAGAAGCAGCGTCTTTGTATTGCCAGAGCCTTACTGAAAAACCCGAAGATTCTGATTCTGGATGATTCCACAAGCGCGGTGGATACGCGGACGGATTATCTGATACGAAAGGCGTTTCGCGAGGATATTCCGGATATCACGAAGCTGATCATATCCCAGCGTATCTCCTCTATTGAGGATGCGGACAGAATTGTGGTGTTGGATGATGGAAAAATCAACGGTATTGGAACTCATGCGGAGCTGTTAAAAACAAATGAAATCTATCAGGAGGTTTATCGTACGCAGGTGAAAGGAGGCGATGAGAATGCAGATTAAGAAAAACAAGGTAAAAGCGGACAGGGATTCTCTACAGGTGCTGACGCGGCTGTGCGCTTATGTTATTCGCAATTACAGGGTTTCCTGTTTCTTTGTGTTGATTTTCATTATCATCAGTCTCTGGCAACAGTGGCAAGCTCCCTGTTTCTGAAAAGTCTGATTGATGATTATATCGCACCGATTCTGGCATCCAACGGACCGGCGGATTTCGGACCTCTGTTTCAGGCGCTGTGTGCCATGGCTGCCATTTATGTATGCGGTATTGCTTCCACGTATCTGTATGCCAGAATTTTGATCAATGTGGCACAGGGGACGATGAAACGGATTCGTGATGATTTATTTGCACATATGGAAAAGCTGCCCATCCGCTATTTCGATACGCATCATCATGGCGATATCATGTCGGTATATACGAATGATACGGATACACTGCGGCAGGTAATTTCACAAAGTATTCCACAGCTGCTGTCGAGCGCGATTACTGTCGTGAGTGTCTTTCTTTCCATGTGTGTGCTGAGTCTTTATCTGACGGTCATTGTCGTGGTTATGGTAATCGTCATGAAGACGGCAATGTCTAAAATCGCAGGCAGAGTGCTGTTTATTTCAAGCGGCAGCAGAGTGATCTCGGTGTTGTGAACGGCTATATTGAAGAGATGATGAGCGGCAGAAGGTCATTAAGGTGTTCACGCATGAACAGGAAACAAAGGATGGCTTTGATCAGGTGAATGAGCAGCTGTTTGACAGTGCTTATCAGGCGAATAAGTTTGCAAATATCCTGATGCCGGTTATGGGAAATCTGGGGAATATATCCTATGTATTGACGGCATTGCTCGGTGGTCTGATCGCTATCAACGGTATCGGTGGTCTGACATTAGGTGCTCTGGCATCCTTCCTGCAGTTGAATCGATCCTTTACTATGCCGATTACGCAGATATCCCAGCAGTTAAATTCCGTTATTATGGCATCCGCAGGTGCTTCGCGCATCTTTGCATTGATGGATGAAGGCCTGGAGGCGGATGATGGCCTGGTGACGCTTGCACATGTGCAGGAGGTTGACGGTGAGCTGATTGAGAGTGAGGTGCCGACAGGAAAATGGGCATGGCGGCATCCGCGAGGAGATGGTGCTGTGCAGTATGTTCCTCTGGTTGGAAATATCATTTTTGATGATGTGGATTTTGGCTATCATGAGAATAAGCAGATTCTGTATAACATCAAGCTGTATGCTGAGCGTGGTCAGAAGGTGGCATTTGTCGGTGCTACAGGTGCAGGAAAAACCACAATTACCAATTTGATCAACCGATTCTATGATATACAAAAGGGGACGATCACGTATGATGGCATTGATATTCAAGCTGATCAAGAAGGATGATCTGAGAAGGTCTTTGGGCATTGTTTTGCAGGATACGCATCTGTTTACCGGAACAATACGGGATAATATTCGATATGGTAAGGCGGATGCTACGGATGCGGAAGTGATTGCGGCGGCAAAGCTTGCAAATGCACATGGCTTTATACGACATCTGGAGCATGGCTATGATACGGTGATCAGCGGAGATGGGGCTTCTCTTTCTCAGGGGCAGCGGCAGCTGTTGTCAATTGCCAGAGCGGCACTTGCGAATTCACCGGTTCTTATTCTGGATGAGGCGACAAGCTCGATTGATTCCCGTACCGAGAAAATTGTGCAGGATGGTATGGATAAGCTGATGGAGGGAAGAACGGTGTTTGTCATTGCGCATCGACTTTCCACAATCAGAAATTCCGATGTGATTATGGTGATGGATCAGGGGAAGATCATTGAGCGTGGAAATCATGAGAAGCTGATGAAGGAGAGGGGAACATATTATCAGTTATATACCGGGGGACTGGAGCTGGATTAGGTAGTGTTTTGAAATGAAAAAGGACTGTCTGTTTGAAGAAGAATAATATTTCTTTGACAGGCAGTCTTTATCATATTGGATTCGTATTTTTTGTATATGTATAGATGTAAGACATCTTAAAGCTTTGATACAGCGTCCTCAAATTCCTTCAGGATATTGTGATGCGCTAAGAATTCAAATACTTCTTCATTGGTTAAATCCTTTTCGTATTCATCAATTACATTGCATACGGTGTCGCTTAATGGATATGGCTCACCGCTTTGGGTGCGGATGAAGTGCAGGTGCCAAGTGTTTTCCATCACTGTCAATGTGATGGAGGCGGTATCCTCGCCCATGTCACCCAGATGGGCTTGGTGAAGATATCAGTGAAAAATGAGTAGTTTGAAATGATAAATTTATTTTTATAATCGTTAATAGTTTGTATCGTCATATCGTCCCTTCCTTTATTTCTTTATCATTTTAGCATTATTTTAAGCTTAAGTACAAGTATTACAGATGTATAAGAAGATTGTAATCCTATACTTGATTTGATATGATACATACAGGTGATGTAGTATGAAAAAAATAGAAGTCGTAGCCGCAATCATAAAGAAGGATGACTTTTATCTGATAGCTCAGCGATTGAAAGGTGAATTTGCTGGACTCTGGGAGTTTACTGGAGGTAAGCACCTCGGCAAGTATGAATAATGCATCAAGAGAGAAGCTTTTATTACAATTAGGCGCTTCAATCTTACTGATATAGCTTATACTTAAACCTGACAGTTCACTCAACTGCTCTTGTGTTAAATGCTTAGCAGTACGCAATACTTTTATTTTTGATGCAATCCGATTATATTCCTCAAAATAATTTTCTTTCATTTTATTATGTTAACAGTACATTCATGTTATCTTCTTACTTCCATTATAGAAGTAATCAAATAGCCTATCCTTTCACTTATAGTGAAATTCCATCGAGATAATAGCTTTCTATGCAGTTTACTTTATGATATATTCTATGAGGATGTAGTAGGATGCTTGAAAAGAGCTGTCACTAGAATTTTACTTCTTAGTAACAGCTCTTTTCACTATTCACTTCTCAAACCACCCGCAACCCGTATCTTCAGTCTGCTTGTATTGCCCGGATAATACGCCAATGCTTCATCCTCCATATCGATAATTTGTACTGTCTCACGAATCGCTCCAGCCGTAACAGCCAAATCAGCCGCCTTCGCCTTTTCAATTGCTTCCTCACAAGGCACCTCATCATCTGAAACCTGCTGCTCTCATGTACCACTTACCTTTGAAATGGCAGCACCAATTGCATTTGCTACTCCAAAATGCTCTGCTTCGCCTTCTGCCTGCAACAAGACAACGGCTTTGGCACAATCACGGAGCCACCGCCTATAGCACCAGATCTACATCTTGGGTACTGATTTTCATGCGGTCAATGCTATTCTCCAGCATGACCGCCATTGCTCTTTTCGTAAACGCCATAATGATATTCTTTGTCAGGGCTGCATATCCAATATCCGTCATACCTAAGTAAACCGCGGTATCATAGTATCATCATATCCATGAAATTTTGATATGAAAGCTTATCCTAATAGCTATGTCATCCCATTTATATCTGAAACCAGCTTGCTTTAGTATAAGAAATTATCAGGATAACCCAATTTCACAATAAAGCCAGTATACAGTCGAGTAATTGTATTCCTATTGATTTAAAAAAATTACAAAGTTTGAATGTAAGCGTTATAATTAAAGCATAGGGAAGGAGGGAAGAGGTTTGTAATTTACTCATAGTCTAGGAGGGTGAAAAAATGAGAAAATTATTAGCATTCGCAACATTCGCATTACTTCTTGTATTACCAACGTCTACTTCCATTCAGGCACATCCGGGAAGAACCGACAGTAATGGCTGTCATACATGCCGGACAAATTGTGAGAAATGGGGATTGGCTTATGGCGAATATCACTGTCACAATGGTGGAGGTACGAGTTCCTCAGGTGGAACATCCGCACCATCAACGAGTGGATCCTCAACACCATCTCCAAGTACACCGCAACCTGTTCAGGAGGCAAAACCAAAGGTTAAGTTCCGGCACAGCGAAAATTGATTATGCAAAAGAAGGGGCTGCGGATGGATATTCGTTCAAAATGAAGAATCCGGACAAAACACTGGAAGATGTAACCTATACCTACTCTCAAAAAGCCTACAAAACAGCCTTTAATAAATCCTTTGAAAAAGCAGAAACCGAGCTTATGAACAATTCATCCTCACTGGCAGAAACAAACGGAAAGAAAGATGCTTTGGAAAAGGAAGCGTATCAGTGAAGAAACTCCCATCCAAATTATAAAAAATGAATATATAGAATATTATAAAACAGCCTATGATGATGCGGAACAGAAAGTGAAAACAGTTCTGCAGGATACGGCAGAGTACAATGCCTATGAATATGTATACAATGACAAAAAGATATCCGATGTAGAGGATTATAACTTGAAGAAATTTAAAGCAATCTATAAGGAAGCATATGATACATCCGTCAAGAGCTATGAAAAAGAAAAAAAGCAATTGCTTCAGCTTGCAAAAGACAATGGAAAAAAGGACGGAGAAGAAGGTGAGGATCAGAATCTAGATTTTCTGGATGCTGTGAAGGATACTGCTTTTTATCCAGCCGCGAAAGAAGCTTATGAGGAGGCATATGAAGAAAATAAAAAGGAAGGCAGTCTGTTGATAGGAATGGCTGCGACAGCTGTTCTTATTCTGGGTTTGTATCTGTTTATTAAAAAACTGCGGAATCGAAAAAAGGCATAGAGGCAAGACTTTGAACGAGACTATAGATGAAGAGTCCCTACACAGCTATGCTTTTTGTTAAAATAATGATGTAAAGGAGGAAAGGTGTATGACAAGCTTACTGATCACTGTAAGCTGTGGTTATACAAGGGATATACTATGAATTATTTACATAAGAAAGACGCAAAAAAGCTGATAAAGCTTCGAGAGGAATATTTGAAGTTTGTTTATAAAAATCATGTATACAGTGTATTGCTCATGCAGGAACCGAATAAGCATCAAAAGATGAACCAGGCATTAGCCTATATCGGCTCCCATCCACAATGTCTAAAGGAGTTTTTCGACAGCAGAAAGTGGAATGAAAGTGATAGCAGTATACTGAGAGGCTGGAAGGAAGAGCACTATGGAGAATATCGTATTATAGATGTTACACCGGACTATATAGAAGTGTATGATGAAGATAAGGACAACCTGTATCGGATGAAAGCGATTGGTATGTATCTTCTTGATGATGTACGGAATGTATTACCTGAGCATCGCTGGAAAGGGTCATTTTTTCAATATCGAAATGAGTTTATTTTGGATTCTGTTGCGGAAATCCTTATAAAGCAGAATGCTACGCTGGAAGAAGCGGAAGATTTCTATGAATCTATTGTGCGGCATAGAAATGTAAAAGGTGCCTATATCAATGATCAGGATATAACATATGATCCTTTACCGGAACGTATAGAGCATGACAATTTTTCGGAGCTTATGCATGACTTTATCGCTCCGATGGGAAACACGAATAATCTGAGCTTTCAAGAATTTGTCGCAGTAATCAAATTAGCATCCTTAGGATGGAACATTGCCCAAATAGGTAAAGATGCCCTGCAAACAGAATTGGCACAGCTGGAGCTGGATGCCTGGATATCGTTGAATTCTTCCGGCATAGAAAAAACAAATATTTCAAGGAAAACAAAACCTTAATTCAGTCAGCAGAGGCACATGATGGAAATGAAGGCTTTGAATTGCGGCTTGTCGTGGGAAATATGGAGGATTTGACTATTGAACAGACAGCAGATTGAAAAGAAAACTGCCGCTGTTATTGAAAGGCAGCTGTATCAGAGAGGCTATGCAACAGTTGAGGACTCCCTCATACTAATGGGATGGCTGGAAGAGAAATATTTGACACATTGGAGGAAGGGACAGGTGCCTTATCTCGAAAAGGTATGCGGTACGAATTTATCCAAGCTCAGTTATTTTATGAAGCAGTATTTTGCATATGCAGCCAGAAAAGGCTATAAATTCAGTCTAACAAAGTCTTATCAATCCAAGACCAAAAAACTACTCAGATTTAGTAAATCGGGTAACGCCTCAATAGAACGCCGCTATAGCACCAGAATTATTGCATCTTATAAAAAGAAACCTCCACTCGATAAAATAAATGATAAGGAAGCCTTAAAAGAATAAACGATCAATGGGAGAGAACGATCGGTATCCTATGAAAATTAAAAAAGACTTGTCGCAAATGGGAATGTACACGTTTGTGACAAGTTTTTTTAGTTCGCTATTTTTTTATGATTTGAACAGCCAGCTGATATAAATTCATTATCAGGCACTATCATGCAATGCGTGAGCTACTTATTTAGGTCTTTCTTGCTTTAGGGTGTTCATAATAGAGAAAATTCAACTTCTATTGATAATTCAATAGGGTTGAATTATCTCTGTTAAATTTACCTGCAATTGAGTAAGAAGCCTTACTTATGGTTCTTTATTACATTGCTATTTGTCATCTGCACTGTGCTGAATAATAGTTTTGATATATCGTTATCTATCTATGCTTTATCTTTTTCATAAACAGAGAGTGCTTTCCTTAAATTATTTCTTACACGCTCTCGCAACTCGCTGGGCTCCAGTATTTCGCAATATAAAGCATATTGCATGGCATAGTACATAATACCGGTTTCCGTAGAATAAATACGTGCGATGAAATAATCGGAACCCTTTGTTTCCTGCAATATGATTTCCTGTCCAAACTGATCAATGACATCATTCAGTATCATTTTATGACAGCGAAGGAAAACCGCTACGGGCTCCCCTGAATACATATACATTTTGGTTTTGGAATATGCGTAAGGATCAAAGGAATTACGAAGTGCATCTGCGGATGTATCCAATTTTCTGATATCCTGCATACGGTCAATGCGATAATGCGTAAAATCATCATGCTTATCTGTTTTACAAATCAGATACAGATTTCCGTTTTCCTCAACAATATAATACGGATGCAGAAAATACGGTTTCTCTCTTTTTCGTATCAGCTCCTTCTTCAGATTGTAGGTCAGATAGTACATCTGGATCATTTTATTCTCCTGTATTGCTTCCAAGAGGATATCCACATTCAGAAACAGCTGCCGGTTTTTTGTTTTTCGTGAGTTCTGAATATATACGGCGTTTTTTAAAATCTTTACGATGATATCTGCTCTGCGTCTTCAGCAGCTTGTCGATGAGCTGAAAGCTGGAGCTGTCGCATATGAAATGTGAGGAATGAATCAGATTACACAAAACGTGTACCTCACTCTTTTCCAAATCCCGGTCAATAAGATAATAGCCCCGATTGGTTGTCTGGATGTCGATTCCAAAATTACGCAGCTGTTTGATATATGCAGAAAGCGTTCCGCGATTGATTTTAATATCATATACCTGCTCCAGTAATGGAATACAAGCATTACTGGATAAAGGATGTGCCTCATCCGAATACTCTTTCAATATATATAGTATCGCTATGGCACTCATTCTACTATCTTCCATATAACCATCCCTCCCATGTAGCTATAACAGAAAGGTATAAATATGCACCTTTTGGTTGTTATGCTCTGTTTCCCGTATATCATCTTTTCTATATTGTAACATGAAATGTTTATCGTCACTGTTTAAAATTTTATACAATCCTTATCTTATAATGTAATTGTAAAGAAAGAAGGAGATTTTTATGACCTACATAACAATTGTTGGATTACGCTATTACTTTGGCAATGAGGTGTTTCGCGTGGGACAGAGGTTATTAATTGAAAAGGATATTGATAACGAAGAGGACGATGAAGCCATTCGCGTAATATCAGATGCCGGTGTGACGTTTGGCTATGTCGCGAACAGTGTGAGAACCGTCGCAAGAGGCTGTAAAAGTGCAGGACGCATTTATGATTGGTTTGAAAAGCAAACGGAAATTAGAATCATGTTTATTCTAAGCGATGTGGTAATTGCAAGTGTGGAATTGCCTGCTGTCATGTCCATTATGAATAAAGATACAGAAGACCTGTCATTTTAAGGAGAGAACAATATGCAGTTCAATCAAGGGAATCATAATCACAACGAGAATACAGAATATCATTATTATGGTGACTATGTACAGCGGGAAGAAACGCATGTTCATATGCATGGGGAGGCAATGGACAAAGCAGGGTCGGGAATATATGATATTTCAGCACTACACGGCATACGAAAGCTCCTGTTTATAATCGTATTTGCTGCAGATAATTGTATCAGATTATGCAGCTTTGGTTTCTTTGCATCCTGCATCTGGCAGCTGTGATAATACAGAAATTTGTGGCCTTGTATCTTGTTCTCATGGGGATTATGCTGATCAGCGGACTGATGGGGGATGCAATACCGTGGACTTCTGTCATTGTGCTCACAATCACACTGGGTATTCTCTATCTGCTTTGTAATGATACAGAAGCCTGGTATGGATACTTTGTACAACTTATCAACAGAATGCTGGATGCTCTGTATCGGCGACTTGTATAATTTGTAAAAGAATAGGAAATATATGGTAGAATGATAAAGAAAGGCGGTGAGGGATATGGAACTATATGATAAGCTTTTAAAACCGATAACCGAGGTGAATTATCTCAGAGCCGAGAATGTGGATCGTTACCGCATTATCATTCGCTATTTTTATCAGGAGCATGAAAAATACATTACTGGATGTTTAAAGAGGATATTTATGACATGATATCCGCATTACCAGGATATGAAGACTATACCATGGAGAACTGTCAGAATGATTTGCAGGCACTGTGCGACTGGGGGAACCTCGTTGCTACACAGGATACCTCCGTTCCCAATACCTTACAGGAATTTAAAAATAAGAAATTTCGCTATCAGCTAAGTGAATATACGGTTGTAATTGAACGAATGACAATAGAACTGGAGCATCTTGCTGTAGAAGGGGCATCCTTGGAACCGACGCTGCTGGAGCGGATTCGTAAACAGATTCTGCAGCTGCTTGCTGTAAGGGATAAATCCCATATGGAGGTCGCTGACTGGTGGCGAAGTCTGAACGATGATTTCATTCGCTTAAATCAGAATTATCAGGATTACATAAAGACATTAAACAGTGCCAAAGCAGAACAAATGATGAAGTCCAGAGAATTTCTGGTATTCAAAGATAAGCTGATCACCTATCTTCAGACATTTGTAAAAAGCCTGCAGGAGCACGGTATGATCATCGAGGATTATTTGAGCGGTGTAAAGGATGAAGATATGGCGTTGATTTTCGATAAGGCCGCAGAATATGAACTATCGATTCCCCGCATCAATTCCCATATCACAAAGACTGCCGTACTGGAAAATTGTCAGGGACGGTGGCAGAGTCTTTTCAATTGGTTTGTCGGAGAAAATGATAATAATGAGGTAAACCGCCTCTTTGAAATCACCAATGAAATCATACGGAAAATCACACGGTATGCACTGCAGATCGGTGAGCTGCACAATCAGGGGGCAAACCGTAAGGAGGAATACCGGCGTATAGCGGAAATATTCGCAAAATGCAATACTATGGATGAAGCACATCGCTTAAAGTGCACTGGTGTTTGGGGCAGATACCTGTATGCATTTGAAAAACATCGCACCAAGGGATACGGACAGCATTCACAGCGGGGTGTATCAGGAAGCCTCTGCCTTCCTTGCACTGGAGCCGCGCACAAAGGTGGCAAGGAAAAAGCATGAGCGAAAGCCTGCGACGGATTATGCACTGGATCGGCGAATGCAGCGTCTGGAGTATGAGGCACAGCGCGAGGCTGAACAGAAGAAGATAAAGGAATTGAGTAAAAACGGAGAAATCATCTTTTCTCAGCTTCCCTTACTTGACAAGGCCACCAGAAAAGCCCTGCTTGGCTGGGTATCCAAGCACTTGCCGCAAGTGATCGGCGTGCCAAAACAGATCAGGGGCAGCATTATCATATAGAAAAGGAACGGGAAGGCGATTGTATACTGCATTGTGAGGATGGAATCTGGTAATGCCTTGCTTCAAAATCCTGTTTGATGAGGAACAGTTATGAGAATAATAGAAGAATTGATGAATCGCCGCTGGATTCTGAAAAGTCAGGATCCACAGCTGTATTATGAAATAAAGGATAATGCCAAGGAATTGAAAAAGAAGCTGCAGGAGAAATTCGGCTATGCACTCATTATCAATCCATATCTTGTAAAGCTGGAAAAGATTCCAGGCAAAGCAGAAGGCTGGATGGGGATTACCGAATTTGAAACGCTTATGGAATATCAGATGTTCTGTTATCTGCTTATGCTTCTGGAAGACAAGGAAGCTGGGGAACGCTTTATCCTGAGTAATATCTGTGAATTTATTCAGGTGCAGTTTCCCAAAGGTGAGCTGGAATGGACAAGTCTGCGAGCAAGAAGACAGCTTGTGCGTGTATTGCAATATGCTCTTAAAATGGGGATGATCATTTCCCGGGAAGGTGATGAAGATTACTTTCTAAAGGATGAGACCAGCGATATATTATATGAAAACACCGGAGTATCACGCTATTTCATACGTAACATTCCCAAAGATATTATGGATTTTCATGAGCCGGAGGACTTTTTACAGAGCGAGTGGTTTGATATGGAAGAGGATCGCGGTATTGTCCGCCGGCAGCGTATTTATCGTAGACTCATGCTCTCCTGCGGTGTCTATCATACAGCTGAAGAGGATAAGGATGATGATTTTGGCTATATTCGTAATTACCGCAGAAATATAGAAAATGATTTTCAGAGTCTGTTTCCCTGTCAGCTGCATGTGCATTCCTCCAGCGCCTTTCTGGTTCTGGAAGAAGACTGCTCTATGGGTAAAGTCTTTCCAAAGACGCATGCCTATTATGATCTGCTGCTGATTGTCCATGACGATCTGCGTAAACGGGTAAAGTCTTCCCGTCTTTCTCTGGATCAGCACGAGGGAATCACACTACGGCTGGAAGAATATCTTGCCATCGTTCAGCGTCTGATCAAGAAAAACAATGCGTTACTGCCAAAGAAATATCAGATTGAAAATCGCAGGGTGGAAGACAGTGCAATGGATGTATGCAATCTTGCACAGACCTTGGGCTTTGCACAGGTGCAGCAGGAGAATGTTTATATCTATCCGGTTGCCGGAAAAATAACAGGAACATATGCGGAGGTAACAGAATGAGCGAACTAATTAGCAAATGGCACATGCACCGGCTGGGGCTGGTTGATTTCTGGTATTATGTAAACGAGGAATTTTCCTTTAAAGACGGGCACATGCTGCTCAGAGGAAGCAACGGTTCCGGTAAATCTGTCACAATGCAAAGCTTTATACCACTGCTGTTGGATGGAAATAAAAGCAGTGAGCGTCTGGATCCTTTTGGTACACGCTCACGTAAAATAGAAAACTATCTGTTGGAGGAAGGCGGCGAACGAACAGATCGCATCGGCTATCTTTATCTGGAATTTAAACGCTCGGACAGTGAGGTTTACAAAACCATAGGGATGGGTATGCACGCGAAACAGGGACGTCCGCTTGTATCGTGGTATTTTGTAATTGAGGATAATCTGAGAATCAACAGAGAAGTGCAGCTACTGGATCATAACCTGGCAATTACAAAGCAGGTGTTGAAAAACCGTATCGGTGACACGCAGGTCATGGATTCGCAAAAAGAATACATGGACAGAGTGAATCAGGCACTGTTTGGTTTTGAAACCAGCGAGGAATATAAGGAAGCTATCACATTGTTGCTGCAGCTGCGCTCGCCTAAGCTGAGCAATTCCTTAAAACCAACCATGATCAATGAAATCCTGAGTGAATCCTTACAGCCGTTGAGCGAAGATGATCTTCGCCCAATGAGTGAAGCGATATCCAATATGGATAATATCAAGGATCAGCTGGATGCCTTAAAGCAAAGCTATGCTTCTGCAAAGGCGGTTTATCAGGTGTTCGAGCAGTACAGTCATGCCGTATTGTTTGAAAAATACCATATCTATCAGACTGTCAGGCAGACAGCCGCAAATCTTCATGAAGCTTATCAAAAATATGAGGAGGAATTACAGCGGCATCAACAGGAAACAAAGCAGAAGCAGGAAAACCGTACACAGCTAGCACAGGAACAGGCGCTGTTAACAGAAGAAAAGCTTTCTCTGGCAACAGACGACCTTCAGCGGCTGGTGGAGGATTGCACAAGACTGGCTGCTGAGAAAGAAGATACTATACAAAAGCTCCAGCATAAGGAAACCCAGGAAGAGGAAAAAAGTGATCGTCTTCAGGAACTTAGAGTACAGCATAAGACACAGAGTGACCGATGTGAGCAAGCCTTGTCTGAAATGAAGGAAGCCTTTGACCAATTAGATGTACTGCAGGAGGAGCTGCTGCTGGAGGATCATCTCCTATTAAAAGAGGAGATGTTTCAGCATCCGGACACTCCATATGATTTTACATATATCGGAAAGCGGCTGGATGCAAAGCTTCGCTTACTTGAGGAAGGACTGCAGCTGTTTAATTCCTATGATGTTGCAAAGTCACACCACAAGCAGCTGGTGGAAGAATTAGAGCAGCAGAAGCAGACGAATGAGCAGCAGGAACATCTGGTGGCGCAGCTTGATGAACAATGTGACCGCATCGTGGAGGAATATAAAGAAAGAATCAGTCAGTGGTCCGCAAACAATCAGCATCTAAAGCTGACGGATGAGGAATTCCACAAGATGATGCATCTTCTTATGCAGTATGAGGAACAGCCGGACTTTTATAAGCTGACGGATATCATTCAACAAAGCTATCAGACACTATATAAGGAAATCATTCACCTGCAAATTGAGCAAAAGGAAATGGCGGAAACCTGTAGGATGAATTTGGAACAGAAGAGCGCAGAGCTGCACATGTGGCAGACACAAAAGGATCCATCTCCTGCAATTGCTGGGGAACAGGAGCAGGCACGCCAGCTTCTGAAACAGCATCAGATTGAAAGCCGCAGCTTTTACACCCTTCTGGAATTTGATGAGCAGATGGATGAGGAACTGCGCGCATTGTGTGAAGAGGCATTGCTGCGTCTGGGAGTACTGGATGCACAGGTGGTGCATGCGAGCTCCCGATCATTGATTGAAACCCTTGCATCAGGAAGCGGGGATATGTATTTCTTTACACAGCGAAACGTAAGGGATTTACAACCGTATTATCTGAAGGGGACAACTCCTGAGCAGCTTGCGGGTGAAATCAATACCGTTCTGACATCCCTTCATATCACGTATGACGGTAAACTGCAGCTGCATGATGCCATGTTTCAAACCGGGATTGTAGAGGGAAAGCTTTATCAATCTGTATCGGCAAGATACATCGGAGAAAATGCAAGACAGAAATACAGAGAACAAATGATTCTGCAGTTACAGAAAGCATGTGACATGCTGAAAAAGGAATATGATCAGGAAATGCAGAAACTCACGGATCTGGACAAACGATTGGAGCAGCTGGAACAGGAAGCATCCGCTTTTGTAAAAGAAGATGATCTGCATCTTGCCCTACAGCAGTTAAATGAGGGGCGAAGAATATTGCAGCACGATATTGCCTGCTATCATCAGATGGAGGAACGTCTGCGAAGACATTTGGAAGCGATGCAGGGAATTGAAAAACAGCTGCGGGAAACTGCAGGTAAATTATCGATTACGTTACGCCGCAATGTGTTTGAACAACAGAAGGATGGTTATAACAGCTACAGAAAACTGTTACAGCTGGTACAAACAAAACAGCCGATATTCATACAATCTCTCGACTTTGTGAAAAGCTGTGAAACGCAAATAGAAGATGCCTTTCGGGATGTTTCAGAATTCAAAGCAGAAATCGATACGTTAAGAGAACTGATAAAGAAACAAAACCTTCTTCTGCAGCAAAAGGAAAAACAGCTGAAGGATTTGGGGTATGAGGATAAACAGAAACGGTTACAGCAGATCGAAGAACGATTGCATAAGCTGCCGGATCTTATGCAGGAACTGGATACACGTTTGGGACAGCTGCAAAGTCTTGTAGCCGCAACGTCACAGGATCTGGAACGCACAAAGCAGGATATCGAACATCAGGATGCACTGGTTTCAACGTATTTTGATGTTGTGAAAAACGAAGCTGCACTCGGATATACGAATATTCCTTTATGTGAAGATGGACAGCTGATCAAGGAAATACGGAATCTGGAAAAACAGACAGAAGTCCTAAAGAAACCGGAAGCATTGAAAATGGATCTTCAGACAGCTTATTACAATCATAGAAGTAATCTGCAGGAATACAATCTGACCTTCACAACGGATGATACATGGGAAGAACTCACAGATATCAGTGCCAGACTGGATATCAATGCGCGATATCAGGGAACCTCTCTTTCCTTTCCAGAACTGCTTGACTGTCTGCAACGTGATGTTGATTTACAGAACAATCTGCTTGTAGACTCTGACCGTCACCTGTTTGAGGATATCCTGGTAAATATCATCAGCAAAAAGGTACGTATCCGTATACAAAACAGCCGTGCGTGGGTGGATACCATGAATCGCTATATGAACGCAATGAATACCAGCAGCGGACTGCATCTGAATCTGCAGTGGAAGAGTAAAAAAGCGGAAAGTGAAGAAGAAATGGATACCAGACAGCTGGTGGAAATCCTGCAAAAGGATGTCAAAGTCGTAAAGGAAAGTGATTTAAAACGTCTGTCTTCCCACTTCCGGTCAAAAATTGCTGCCGCAAGAAATCTGCAAAATATTGAAAACAACACCTTAAGCTTTCATCAGCTGATGCGTCAGGTTATGGATTATCGAACATGGTTTGAATTCAAAATCATGGCACAAAAAACCGGAGAAGCTAAAAAAGAGCTTACGAACAATACCTTCTATGCTTTTAGCGGAGGTGAGAAAGCAATGGCGATGTACGTGCCTCTATTCTCAGCCGTAGCGCAAAATTTGAAAGTGCCAGAGAGGATGCGCCGTTGCTGATTGCCCTGGATGAGGCATTTGCAGGAGTGGATGAAAAGAACATTTACAATATGTTCGATTTGATCAGCAAATTTAAATTTGACTATATTATGAATTCTCAGGTTCTATGGGGAGACTACGCTTCCGTAAAAGGTCTTGCCATTTATGAACTGTTTCGACCGGAAAACGCCCGTTTTGTAACTGTGATTCCATATGAATGGGATGGGCATATAAAACGCATGAAGGGAGATTTATCATGATAGAAGATGCATTTGCACAATATCTTTTACAGGATACCGGCTTTCGACGTGTGACAGATCTATGGATTCGTCAATATCAGAACTGCAGCATTTTGGAGGAACAATATGTATCAAGGATCCTGAAGATGATGAGCGTGAGGCAATCGGGGGCTTACTCGGTAAGGATTACTGGGGAGTCCGTGACATTTCCATACCTTATTCTGTCTGGGAAAAGGCAATCGAGGACAGCCGGTTTGCCGGAAGTGATTTTCTTCGTGTACTTGAAATTTATAAGGGGGAAAGCATACTGACGAACAAGGAACAGAAGGAAATAAAAGCTCAAAAGGAACAGCAGGATATGCAATCTCTATCCAAACGCTATGCATGCACAAAAGCTGGAGAGTGGCTAAACTGGATGCAGGAAACAAATCATAAAAGCTATGGAAATATCCGTCAGCTGCTAAACAATAATAAGTGGCAGACAGTATGTTTCATATTGGACGCAATCAATCAGCTGCCTGTCTGGAAGCAGGAAATAGAAACTATGGCAGTATTCGCCTCCGCAGTGACCCAGGATCCGCATTTCTTTGATAAAGGCATTGAGAATACGCTACTGTTTCAGGGGATCTGTTACTTCCTTAATGTCGAGGAACAGGATATCAGTCTGGCAGAGAAGAACAAGCTGTATTATGAAGCCGGTTTATTAAAAGATGATTTATCAAACAGCTGTATGATTGCGCATCTGAATGCAGAAGGCAGAGATGGAAAAGTACATGAGGCATGGAAAGGATTCTTTGACCGCTATGAGGCATGGACAGTGTCGTTGTACAATCTGCAGCAAATCCATAACATATCTGACGCTATTAAGGCAGTTTATATTGTGGAGAATCCGTCGGTATTCCGTTCTTTGTTTTTGGAGGGAAAAAGGCTGGGCAAGGAACAGATCGGCTTTGTATGCACAAATGGTCAGCTAAATCTGTGCGGCTATGTATTGCTGGATCTCATACAGAAAAGTAACATTCCCATGTATTATGCAGGGGACTTTGATCCTGAGGGAATTCTGATTGCGGATAGGCTAAAGCAGCGTTATAAAGATGATCTGCATTTATGGAAAAGTACAGTGGAGGATTATCATAGGATTATGTCAACCTCATCCATCCGTGAAAAGCGTCTCTTGTCATTGCAAAACTGCAGGAGTGAAGAATTACAGGCACTTTGCAGAGAACTTGAAAAGCACGCATGCAGTGGTTATCAGGAGGCATTGCTATCCTTATATATTGAGGAAATAAAAAATTCTTAAAATAAATGTTCTATCTTGTTTTAAAGTATATTCAAAAAGGAGAATTCAAATAAAAAATGATTTCATTGTGTTGAGTTCTCCTTTTATGAATTACTACCATCGTGTATAAACGAAAGCAGTGAGCCTTTTTCTTATATCCCTCTATGTTTGATAATGAATAGAATGTGAAAATTGAGAATATCGTTTGAGAAATATATGGATTGCTGTATCTTTTATTTATTCAGGTTAAATAAGATATGTGTTGGAAAACATATGAACGTTGACTGTTTATTTATATGCCTTCCTTATATATGGAGGCAGCGAGCTTTTAGAGGTAAATACATTGGAAAATAAAAATATTAAAAAAATGAAATTTATTGTTGACATAGGGTATGATTCGTTGTATTATATACGAGCGCTGATGAGGAACAGCGGCGCACGAAATAGAAATTTCGGTCTTTGAAAACTGAACAGGAAACGTCAATTATTTGAGAAAACAATATTCTCGGTATAACGATAACAAAAATGAAATTCAAACGCAAGTCATGCGTTAGAGCTAA
>ENA-OQCK01000091-OQCK01000091.1-human-gut-metagenome-genome-assembly--contig:-NODE-91-length-50723-cov-2.936359_pt1 | contig 50723 bp, 56 predicted proteins | sample MGYA00242498_ERZ504578 | MGnify/ENA primary metagenome ERZ504578 (study PRJEB26092, sample SAMD00036229) | human gut metagenome | host: Homo sapiens | study: EMG produced TPA metagenomics assembly of...
ACTTCATGAATAGGAACGCTTTCCCCTTTACTGTTTACCGTATAGTTTTCGGTAACTTGTAATCGCATCATATGCGCTTTATATTCAGGGCGCCTGTAATATCACCATACATAATCTCATACGAAGCATTATTTTTCCAGTCGGTAGAATGATAATAATAAGTCACCATAGTCCCTATCCGTTTGGCATAAACATTTCCGTTCGCATCTTCCCAACGTTTTTGCAAAAACAGAATAGCTGCCGGATAATCTTTTCCGGGCACATCCGTAATCTTACTGAAACCGGTAGCACGGATACGATTCTCCCTGTCCGACATCTTCACTTTATAATCAAATTGAAGTGCCACCGGTTTTTTAGTAAACGGCACGCCACATTGCAACATCTTCTGCGGATTCTTAGTACCCTTAATAGGTTCATGCACCGTCCCTGTAAAAATAGAACCTGCCGCCAACACAGTGATATTAACAAGCCCCAACACTTTCACACTTTCCATGCGTGTATCCAGACGTGCACAATACCCTTCTCCCCTTTTTTCCGGGAAAACAGACGTATTTGTTTTTGTAATTCCCGCTACCTTTGCCATTACATTCGAAGTACCCCACGGTGAACCACCCATGTTTTTATAAACCTGATCTCCTTGAATTACAGCCGTCGGTGCAATCTCATACACATTCTTCGTATTTCCTCCGATAATTCCCGATTCCTTTATCTGCCGGTCTACCCATTGGTCCATATCTCCAAAAGGAAACATTTCCACTTATGCTGTGCCAGCAAAGACAAGGAAGAAATAAATGCGACAAAAGTTGTCACCACCAGGCGATGAACGATTTTCTGAATCATTAATACCTTTCCTTTCTTTTATAAATTATAATCCCATTGTTTCAAAGCAAAACCCCAGTTTTCTTCTACCAATCGAATTGTCCGGTCATCATATTTATATTTATTCTTTTTATATCCTTTCTTACCGCCGACATATTTTTCAATATCTCCACGCGCTTCGGCAAATCCGGGAATAGAGAGTGACTTATAAATATCCTCCGTCATTCCCATTGCATCGGCTTCGAAATCCTCAAACTTCACTTCCCTCAGATTACCCTCAGGAATAAACTGCTTGTCCGATTCATATTTATGATAGAGTTTCGCATAGATAGAAAGGATATTTTCCTCTAATTGTTCATTTCCGATATCCTGCAATTTTAACGGTTGGATCGTATTTGTAAAGAAACTGCGTGTAGATTCAAATACCGTATACGGATTGCGCATCAGATAAATAAACTTAGCATTCGGGAACATTTTCACCAGTTCCCTCACTCTACCGGTATGAGGCGGATTCTTGCTAAGGAATTGCGTGCCATGAGTATTCCACAACGAAATCTTTATCAGCTTCGTAAATACTTCTTCAAACACCTTCAACTCCGCATCCGAGATATTGTCAAACAACAGATACTTGTCAGCATATTCCTGTTGATATTTCGGCAAGAACCAAAAATTATAATAAGTATAAGGCATCATGTTTGCCAGTGCAAATTCTTCTTCCTGCGGCAGGTCTACTGCCAGCTCCATGTTGTCCGTCGGACGTTTATCCGGCATCAGCAACTCATATTCTTCTTGAAGAAAGGCTGTCCCCACATCATCAAATGAGGAAACACGGTCTGATAGGTCGTATTATAGCCAAAATGCTTATCACAGGAGAATACATTGTGCACAAAAGTAGTTCCGCTCCGCCAGTGCCCCAAAATAAACACCGGATCATGCTCCAGCGGTTGATTCGCCAACAACTTCTCATAACGTTTGTCCTGCAATGAGGCCAATGGAGAAAGCAATCGGCATACAGCCTTTGTCAATCGGTACTTACCCTTATAGGCTGCATCAATTTCACGACCGGCAGTAATTGCTTTAAAAGTTTTCCAGTCGGCACCTACCAATGTATTGATCGGAAGTTTATTAAATTCGAGTAATCCCATACTTTCTTATTTTATTATTTTCACGGCAAAACCCTGGCGTTCCAGTTCTTTCACCGCCTTTTCTACTGCTTCATAATGTTCGGGGGCGATTCCCAACTTCGACAGATCCAATACAGGAATATCATCCGTATTGCTCATATCCTTCATTTCCACCCGATCGATAATCATACCTACCGCAGAAGTATTGTTGGTAATCGGGTCGATCAGGATAAATGAGCCACATGATTTATTCTTCTTATAAGGATCAAAGAACAACTCTTTCGCGGTTGTCAGCACCACGCAGGCAATCTGATTCAATTGCAAAGGCAGAGTCTCTTTTGTCAACTGTCCATTGTCCGGCGACAGATGTTCCATTGTGTTCACATCCACCTTATACTTAATCGTATCAATGCGCGTACGACTCAGATTTGTTGTCTGTTTGATAAAGAACGATTTATTTATATCCATTGGCTCCTCATCCATCCATACCAACATTGCTTCAAAGTTACGGTCAACAATCGGCAAGTTATCGGGATGTACCAGCATTTCACCACGGGATACATCAATTTCATCTTCCAGTGTCAGTGTAACCGACTGTGGAGGGAAAGCATAGTCCAACTCACCGTCATAAGTCACGATACTCTTCACTTTGGACGTCTTTCCTGAAGCAACGCCATTACCGTATCCCCCTTACGAACAATACCCGAAGCCACCTTACCACAAAAACCTCTAAAATCCAAATTCGGACGCAGCACATACTGCACCGGGAAACGAAAATCCTCCAAATTATGGTCATTGTCAATATGAACAGTTTCAAGGAAATCAAGTAAAGAAGTCCCCTTGTACCACGGAGTACGCTCCGACTTATCCACTACATTATCACCGTCCAACGCAGAAAGCGGAATACAGTTTACATCAGGGATTCCCAGTGGAGATACAAATTTCTTATACTCCGCAACAATCTCATTGAAACGCTCTTCCGAAAAATCCACCAAGTCCATTTTATTGACCGCCAATACCACATGTTTGATACCCAGTAAAGACACCAGGAAAGTATGGCGGCGAGTCTGTGTAATCACTCCTGTGCGTGCATCCACCAGAATAATTGCCAGATTTGCCGTAGAGCCGCCGGTAATCATATTACGGGTGTACTGCTCATGTCCCGGAGTGTCCGCAATGATAAATTTACGTCCATTGGTGGAGAAGTAGCGATAAGCCACATCAATTGTAATACCTTGTTCGCGTTCAGCCTTCAATCCATCGAGCAGCAATGCATAGTCGATATGCTCACCTGCATTTCCTACACGTTTACTGTCGCGTTCCAGCGCATCCAATTGGTCCTCATACAATTTCTTGCTGTCAAACAGCAAGCGACCGATCAATGTCGATTTTCCATCATCCACCGAACCGGCTGTCAACAGCCTCAGCAAGTCTTTCTGTTCATCTTTGTCCAGAAAAGCCTTTATATCTAATTTATTATCTGCCATCACTAATTACAATTAAAAGTATCCTTCACGTTTCTTCTGTTCCATACTCGCGTCCTGATCAAAGTCAATCACACGAGTCGTCCGTTCACTCTTGGTAGTAGTCATCATCTCCTCCACGATTTCTTCAATCGTAGCGGCACCACTTTCCACAGCACCCGTCAGCGGCCAACAACCTAATGTACGGAAGCGAACCATCTTCATTTCAATCCGGTCGCGATATTTTTCCGGCAGACGATCATCATCCGCCATTATCAGGTTGCCATCCATTTGCACCACCGGACGTTCTTTCGCATAATATAACGGAACAATCGGAATATTCTCCAAACGGATATACTGCCATATATCCAATTCCGTCCAGTTACTCAACGGGAACACACGGATACTTTCTCCTTTATGTACGCGGGCATTATAAATATCCCACAATTCCGGACGTTGATTTTTCGGGTCCCACTGGTGAAACTTATCCCGGAAAGAGAAGATACGTTCTTTCGCACGCGATTTTTCCTCATCACGCGTGCACCGCCAAAAGCAGCGTCAAACTTATACTTATCCAGTGCATGAAGCAACGCCTGTGTTTTCATCAAGTCCGTATGCACTTTACTTCCATGTGTAAAAGGTCCTACCCCTGCATGAAAAGCCTCCATATTACTTTCTACGATCAGGTTCCATCCATATTTCTTCGCATACTCATCACGGAACTGAATCATCTCCTTGAATTTCCATTTCGAATCAATATGCATCAACGGGAATGGTACTTTACCCGGATAAAACGCTTTTTCAGCCAAGCGTACCATTACAGAAGAATCCTTTCCAATACTATAAAGCATCACCGGATTCTCAAATTCCGCCGCCACTTCGCGGATGATATGAATAGACTCGGCTTCGAGTTCTTTCAAGTGGCTTAATTTATATTCTTCCATTACTAAAATAATGATTTTATTCTTCTACTAAACACTTCTTTTTACTTTGGGCAAAACCAGCTCCAACAAGCAATTCACCGATTCTTCCAGTGTCAGTTTGGAAGTATCCAATGACAATGCCGGATGTTCGGGAACCTCAAACGGTGCAGAAATTCCGGTAAAATTCCGAATTTCCCCCTTACGTGCCTTGGCATAAAGCCTTTCACATCTCGTTTCTCGCACTCCTCCAACGGGTACTCACAAAAATCTCCAGAAAGTCATCCTTACCGATAATATTTGCAGCCATTTCCCGGATATCGTTATTAGGACTGATGAATGCCGCAATTGTAATAATGCCACTATCCAAAAAGAGCTTTGAGACCTCAGCTATGCGACGGATATTCTCCACCCGGTCAGTTTCGGAAAATCCGAGGTTATTATTGATACCACTACGAATATTATCCCCGTCAAGGATACGGCAAAGCAATCCTCGCTTATGAAGTTCACGCTCCAGTGCGATAGCATCGTACTTTTGCCCGATCCGCTCAATCCGGTAAACCAGATCATCACACTATGTTGCCCCAAAGTTCCTCTTTGTCCTGCCGTGTCATCATGCGGTCAAATATAGGATATATATGATTCTTTTCTTCCATTTATAAATTCGTTTTATTAAAAGTTCCAGATCATCGGAATCAGAATAACAGAGATTATAAAGGTTATGATATTGAGCGGCAAACCGATACGAACAAAGTCCATAAATTTATAGTTGCCGATACCTTGCACAATCAGATTAGTCTGATAACCGATAGGTGTAGAGAAACTGGCTGAAGCAGCATACAGATCACAACAAAGAAAGGCGTCGGACTGACTCCCAACTGCGCTGCAATCGACAGGGCCAATGGGAATGCCAAGCTGCCGCCGCATTATTCGTAATCAACTCCGTAAACAGGTTCGTGATGATAAACAACATGGCAAGCAACACGTGCGGACCGTAATCATCGCTCAACCCGATAATGAACTTCGCAACACTATCAGCCACTCCCGAATTCACCATAGCCTTACTGATTGCAAATGCACAAGCAATCGTAATCAAGATATCCCACGAAATGTATTTTGTATATTTACGGGCAGGAAACAGGTTCGTCCACGCCATAACAATGGTGGTGATAGACACAAAAAAGAACATATCCAGTTTGATATCCGGAAACATCTCTTTTGTCACCGGCAATTCACCGATCGTAGCACCGACAATCATCAGCACCAATAAAATCAGAGCTAGCCAGCGTTTTTTCTTCCTGCGGTATCAGGGTCATTTCCGTTTGTCAGCAACACAAACACAGAAGACTCCCCCATGTAGGAATAAAGGTATCATCAGCCATTACAACAAGCGTATCTCCTTCACGTAGCACCACTTCATTCAGATTAGTTACGAACCGCTGTCCGCTACGTGTCTTGATCTCCTTTACTTCCGCTCCATAATGACGCTGGAAATTAAAATCACTCAACTTCTTATTGATACCGGGGAAACGTGCCCCTAACACCGCTTCCACCGATGCAATTTCTCCCCCTCTTCCATTTCCTCATCCGGCACAGCCGTATCAGGACGAGCATCCGGCAAAAGTCGTTTGGAGAAAAGGAAAAGATAAACAATTCCGGCAACAGCAATAAAAATGCCGACCTTTCCCAGTTCAAACATGGAGAAACCTTCAAAACCGGCTTCTAAAATCATTCCGTGCACTACCAGATTGGTAGAAGTACCGATCAACGTACAAATACCACCAAGAATAGTCACATAAGAAAGAGGAATCAGGAATTTTGTTGCCGGGAGATTAACCGATTTCGCCCAATGTTTGATAATCGGGGCGAAGATAACCACAACAGGAGTATTATTCAGGAAAGCGGAAATGAAAGCCACCGAAGGTAAGATACGCAACTGTGCTTTAAACACCGACGTCTTGCCCTGTGGAAGCAATTTCTTTATCACTTGCCCTAATGTACCCGATTGGCGGATACCTTCACTTACCAGAAACAGTAGGCAACGGTAATCATGCCCTTATTACTGAACCTTCCAGCATTTCTTTCGGGGTCAGAATACCGGCACACAAAAACAAGACCACTACCGAAAAAGTATCATGCCCGGACGCATTTTGTCAGCGACCAAAGCAGCTACCATTCCTAATAACGACAACAGTACAAATACAATTTCAAATGTCATATAAACATTAATTAGTGTTTTCTTTTTGGCTCGACGATAAACCACGGATTCAATAAATCCTCCTTGTTATATCGTAGAGGTTCGTCCTTTCCGGCTTGATACACTTCCATTCCGGCGGCACGCGCTATCGCATGTCCGGCAGCTGTATCCCACTCCATTGTCGGAGCGAAACGCGGATACACATCCGCACTACCTTCTGCAACCAGACAGATTTTAATGGAACTTCCACTTGATATCAGTTCGACACTGCCATGTTTCTTCTTCAAGTCAGCGATATATGTTTCCGTTTCAGGTGACAGGTGCGAACGTGAAGCAACAACAATAAAATGATCACGTACATCCTCTAAAGGCATCAGCTCCGACTCTTTTATCATCTGTTGTAATGTCGTCCCTTTCCCTACCGGAGCGACAATACCGGAGCACTTATAGGCTCCTATACCTTCCACAGCAAAGTAAAGCACTCTCTTTACAGGCACATAAATAACGCCTAACACAGGTACTGAATTCTGCACCAGGCTATATTTACCGTAAATTCTCCATTGCGTTTAATAAATTCCTTTGTTCCATCCAGAGGGTCAACAATCCACAAAGTATCCCATTTGCGGCGAACCTCATAATCCAGATGCTTTCCTTCTTCACTAAGAACAGGAAAAGGAGTATCGTTCAAAATAGTCACAATCGCTTCGTGCGCTTTCCTGTCTGCTATTGTCAGAGGAGAATTATCAGCCTTTCTCTCTATCTCGAAGTCCGATGCCGGATCATCATAAATAGAAAGTATTTTTTCACCGGCTTTCAATGCTGCATCGATAGCAGCCATTACATATTTTTGTTCCATTTAATTCCTTTATTAACACCTCACTAATATCAAGGCTGTAAATCCTCTAAATTAAGAGTTGACAAAAGTAAAACTTTCTTTGCTATAAAAGTTTCCCCACCTACATTTATAACTTCTTTTAGTAGAATGATAAAAATATCTAAACGAAACATCATTTTCTCTCTCAACAAAAAAGCAGTAACTTCCCAGTTACCGCCTTCTTATTCGGAAAAAACGTTGGTTTTTCCCAATATATAATTACCAAAAAGAAATCAATATACACGATACAGCAACCAAGCGCCTTGGAAATCCGAACGATTCGGATACTTAGCCTTGAAAGCATCGCGAGCGTCAGCAGCAGCAGCCTTATCAGCAAATGAGCTAACTATTACACGATACATTGCCTTATCAGCGTTAAATGCGATTGTAGCCTGATAACCTTGTGCATCCAGCCAATCTTTCAATCCTTCGGCATTTGCTTTTACACCAAAGCTACCGGCCACTACACTATAATCTTTCAAACCGTCATTACCGGAAACAACTGTCACCTTTTCCTGACGTACACCCGATGTATCTGCTACTTTAGGTGTTGTCACAGGAGCTGCCACTACCGGAGTCACCTCAACCGGAGCTTCCACTTGCGGTTCTGCCAGTTCTTGCTGTTTTGCTTTCTCGTAAGCCTTCTTATAGGCGCTTTCGCTGGATTTACAAGATGCAAAAGCAAGCACCAAGCACACTCCCATTCCTAATACGACCAATTTTCTCATATTCCTATACTCTGTTTTAATTAATAATTCATGTTCTCGTCTATCAATATTCAGTTTCGGGCAACAAAATAATAGAAATTTTATCATCCGGCAAAGAAATCCGGCGAAAAAACGCTTATTCGGACTTTTCTTATAAGAAATCGTTCCTGTTGCCTGATTAGTCGGCATTAAAAGCACTTCCGCAATCTGAATATGTTCGGGAGCCGAAGCAGCGAAGTAAACTGTCTCAGCCACATCCTCTCCGGTCAACGGGCGAATTCCTTTGTAGAAATTATCAGCCGCCTGCTTGTCACCCCGGTAACGCACCACCGAGAAGTTGGTTTCCACCATACCCGGTTTGATATTCGTCACTCTCAGCGGAGTATCCACCAGATCAATCCGAAGTCCGTCCGAAAGGGCTTTACAGCAGCCTTAGTCGCACAGTACACACTTCCCCCGGGGTAAGCCGCATCACCTGCAATAGAACCGATATTGATCACATGCCCCCGCCCGCGTTCTATCATACCGGGAACCACAAGACGCGTCATCGTCAACAATCCCTTTATATTCGTGTCAATCATGATGTCCCACTCGTCCAGACTACCCTCGAACTCTTTATCCACTCCGATCACCAGTCCGGCATTGTTAATCAACAGATCAATCGTTTTCCAGTCCGCCGGCAAGTTTTCCAGTGCAGCCTTCACCTGTTCACGGTCACGTACATCACAAATAAGCGGCCTTGTCACCAGTTTAGGACACTCCATTTCCAACTCATATATCAGCTTCTCCAACTTTGAAGTATCACGGGCATTCAAAATCAAATTCCAACCTTCTTTGGCAAACTTACAGGCACAAGCTTTACCAATTCCGCTAGTTGCGCCAGTAATTAAAACAGTTTTTATTTCCATTATGTTTAAATTATAAATACTGAATGACAAAAGTACGCCTTAACTTCCATTGGTTAGTCTCCAAAGTCCGTTAAATAAGATTAAACCATAAAAGAAAAAAAGAATTATAAAACGTAGCAAAAAATTTCAGTTTTCACGAACAACCTTTCCATAAAAATGTTATATTTGTTGTATCATAATCATTTTAAACATTATACATTATGAAAGGATTGAATGTTTTAGCAGCTTTTTTGGGTGGTGCAGCCGTAGGCGCAGCCCTTGGTATTCTATTTGCTCCTGAAAAAGGAGAAGATACCCGTCACAAGATCGCCGAGATTCTTCGTAAAAAAGGGATTAAGCTCAACCGTAGTGAAATGGAAAATCTCGTGGACGAGATTGCAGCCGAAATGAAAGGAGAAATAGCAGAGTAAGTGAGTAACCAAGGATTTAAAACAGAGCGACCATGTTTGCAGACGATAAAAGTATTGAGAATTTTCAGCAGTTATTTTTCGAGTTCAAGAAATATTTAGAACTTCAAAAAGAATACACCAAATTAGAGTTAACGGAAAAACTGACTATCCTGTTTTCAACGTTAATCATGGTATTAGTACTTATCATCTTAGGCATGGTAGCCCTGTTTTACCTGCTTTTTGCTCTGGCTTATGTATTAGAACCATTGGTAGGCGGCCTCATGGCAAGTTTTGCCATTATAGCAGGCATCAACGTTTTGCTCATCGCTCTTGTTATTATTTTCCGCAAGCAACTCATCATATCTCCTATGGTGAACTTCCTTGCCAATTTATTTTTAACTGATTCAAATAAATAAATTATGAGTGCGCAAACACCACAGAAATTCACATTAGAAGAAATATCCCTACGCAAAAAGAAGCTTTTGAATGAGATACATGCCCAGAAAAAAGCAATGACAGCCACAACACGCGAGATATTTGCCCCCATTGCTCCGGCTAACAACAAGGCAGATGCTATCATGCGTTCATTCAATACGGGCATGGCTATATTCGACGGTGTGATGTTGGGGGTCAAAGTTATGAGGAAGGTGCGCACGTATTTCAGGAATTTAAGATAATTCGATCTTCTCATTAAGTAGAAGTATATACTTCAGTAACACATTTCAATGTGAGCGAGTACAGTAAGTACACTTTTTCAGGCCTTCCCCTACACACGCACACATGTTATAGTAATATAGAAAAAACGAATAAAACGGCGGAAACTCATAACAACCGTTGTCTATTGCCCTTCAAACAAGTTATTCCGAATTTTTAGCTATTATAGAAAATAGATACTTGACATAAGTATTTTGGAAACTGAACTTTAAGTTACATTATTAGGTTCTTCTTCAAATTTAGTGGTAATTTGAAGAAGAACTCATTATTATATACATGCGTGTGTGTGTATGTGGAAAAGCCTGAAAAGGTGTATTTACTGTATTTATGTCTGCAAAATGAAGCGGCGTTATTTAACTGCTAAAGCATAGCTTTAGAGATTGTAAAGCTATGCTTTAGCAGTCATGAAGCACAGCTTTCTAAAATTCTTCCGAAATATGAGATATTATAAAAAAGGCTTCCAACCCGTGGAAGCCTTATGCTTGTCGAAGTAACAGCTTCATCTCAATGAAGCTGAAATATCCTTTTATACGTAAGTCTCCAGCAACTTCACGTTTGCACTTTCAGGAGTAATAGTAATATCCTGAGTGGTAGCGGGGAGCAAAATAGACTCTCCGGCATTTACTGTCAGTTCGTTGCCTTCATTGTCCACCATTTGCATGAGCCTTCCATGCAAATAAAAATGACGAATGAATCGAGTTCCGAATAGTCACAACTGATTTCTTCGGTCATGTCATACAAAGAAGTGGTGAAATAAGGCAGGCAACCAACTCTACCGGTTCATCCTTCAACGGTTCGTATTTGGTACGATAATCATCCAATACTTCGTAGTTGATAGCTTCACGGGCCAAATCGGTGTGGAGTTCACGTGTTTTGCCGTTCGCATCTTTACGGTTGAAGTCGTAGATACGGTAAGTGATGTCGGAAGTTTGCTGAATTTCAGCGATGAACGCCCCCGCACCAATGCTGTGTACACGTCCCGCAGGAGGAAGAAAACATCTCCCGGATGAATCTCGTACTCTTGCAGCACATCGGTAATCGTATTGTTCAATACGCGTTCTTTATATTCTTTCGGAGTAATCTGTTCAGAAAATCCCGAACGCAATTTAGCTCCTTTGTCAGCATCTACCACATACCACATTTCTGTTTTACCCATTGAGTTGTGACGTTTTTTCGCAAGGTCATCGGCCGGGTGTACCTGAATGGACAAATCCTGCTTGGCATCAATAAACTTAATGAGTAATGGAAATTTGTTTCCGAAACGGGCATAATTCGCTTCACCTACCAGTTCCTCGCGATACCTTCTCACCATGTCGGCAAGGGTTAAACCTTTATCCGGCCATTGGCCACTACGGATTCATTGTCCTCAACGCCGGAAATCTCCCAGCTTTCTCCTACTCCTTCAAGTCTGAATTCAAATGCTTGAACGGAATAATTTGTCGCCCCCCCAAAGCGTCTGCTTCAGAATTGGTTCGAATTTTAATGGATACATTTTTGTTTTTCTTGTTATAAACTTAGATTAAATTCGCTCGGATTGCATGAATCCGGGAGCAAACATACAAAAAATAGTTTAGTTTTAAGAAAAGGACGATAAAAATCTTTTTGAAAAAAAAACATACCAAAAAGAATAGGAACATTAAAGTAATAACGCTAAACTTTCCTAAAGCACCTGCTATATTTAGTCCGAATAATTTGTGAGTAAGAAAGAATTTGCCTTTATTTGCAGGAAAATTTTAATAATACCAGACATGAATAACACATTCCCAACAGAGGGAAATCTTTCAGGGCTCAGCCGGAAAGATTTTCAAAAGGATATAAATGATAAAAAAACAGATTTATTTATCCTTAAAAACAAAAAGGGAATGGAAGTGGCCGTAACGAATTACGGGTGCGCCATTCTTTCGATTATGGTACCGGACAAAAACGGTAAGTATGCTAATGTGATTCTCGGACACGACAGCATTGACCATGTAATCAACAGCCCGGAACCTTTCCTGAGTACAACTATCGGACGTTATGGTAACCGTATCGCCAAAGGAAAATTCACTTTGTTCGGCGAAGAACATGAACTCACAATCAACAACGGCCCTAACTCCTTGCACGGAGGACCTACCGGTTTCCACGCCCGTGTATGGGACGCTATCCAGATTGATGAAAGTACCGTGCAATTCAATTATGTTTCTGCCGACGGCGAAGAGGGATTCCCCGGTAATCTGGAAGTAGAAATGACCTACCGACTGGAAAATGAAGTGAATGCACTGACTATCGAATACCGCGCCACTACTGACAAAGCAACGGTTGTAAACCTCACTAACCACGGTTTCTTCAACCTCGCCGGCATCTCCAATCCGACTCCTACCGTCAACAACAACATCGTTACTATCAACGCTGATTTCTATACACCTATCGATGAAGTTTCTATCCCAACCGGAGAAATCGCCAAAGTGGAAGGAACTCCTATGGACTTCCGCACTCCGCATACCGTAGGCGAACGTATCGACGATAAATTCCAGCAATTGATATTCGGTGCCGGATACGACCACTGCTACGTATTGAACAAAACAGAAAGCGGTTCGCTCGACCTCGCCGCTACCTGCAAAGATCCTGAAAGCGGCCGTATCATGGAAGTATACACTACCGAAGCAGGCGTGCAACTTTATACAGGCAACTGGCTGAACGGATTCGAAGGCGCACACGGCGCTACATTCCCGGCAAGAAGCGCTATCTGTTTTGAAGCACAATGTTTCCCGGATACTCCGAACAAACCGCATTTCCCGTCGGCTACCCTGCTGCCGGGTGATGAATACCAACAAATCACAGTTTACAAATTTGATGTAGAAGAATAACAACTAAAAAATAACTAACCTAATTTTATAAACTAACATTTTTTTTGAACCATGACACAAGAAAAAAAGAATGGAAAAATCATTGCAATCATTACGATGATTTTCCTTTTCGGTATGATTTCATTTGTTACCAACCTCGCTGCTCCTATGGGTATCGTGTTGAAAAACCAGTTCGACGTATCGAACGCACTAGGTATGCTAGGAAACTTCGGAAACTTCATCGCGTATGCAGTAATGGGTATTCCGAGCGGCATCTTGTTGCAACGCGTTGGATATAAGAAGACTGCACTGATCGCAGTAGCTATCGGTTTTGTAGGCGTAGGTATCCAGTTCTTATCCGCCATTCAAGCCCGGAAATGCTTTCGCCGTTTATTTGATCGGTGCATTCGTTGCAGGTTTCTCTATGTGTTTGCTCAACACTGTAGTAAACCCGATGTTGAACAAATTGGGTGGTGAAGGTAACAAAGGTAACCAACTTATCCAGGTGGGTGGCTCTTTCAACTCTGTAATGGCTACCATTACTCCGATGTTCGTTGGTATCCTGATCGCCGGTTCTATCGAAAAAGCTACTATTTCCCAGATTTTCCCTGTAATGTATACAGCAATGGCCGTGTTTGCTTTCGCATTCTTCGTACTTTTATTTGTACGTATTCCGGAACCGAATGCTGCTACCACAACAGAACCGATCAGCACATTAATGAAAGGTGCTTTGAAGTTCCGCCACTTTGTATTAGGTGCTATCGCTATCTTTGTATACGTAGGTATTGAAGTAGGCGTACCGGGTACTCTGAACCTGTTCCTTACCGACCCTGTAGAAAAAGGCGGTGCCGGCATTGCTTCTACTATCTCCGGTTTCGTGGTAGGAACTTATTGGTTCCTGATGTTGGTCGGCCGTCTGGCAGGTGCTTCACTTGGCGCTAAAATCTCCAGTAAAGCGATGCTTACTTTTACATCTGCTCTGGGATTAATTTTAGTATTCCTTGCTATCTTCTCCTCCACAGGAACATTGGTTAACTTGCCCGTACTCCAACAAGGTGAGACAGGCGGTTTGTCATTCGGTTTTGCCGAAGTTCCTATCAACGCAATGTACTTGGTATTAGTCGGTTTCTGTACTTCTATCATGTGGGGTGGTATCTTCAACCTTGCTGTAGAAGGATTGGGTAAATATCTTGCTGCTGCTTCCGGTCTGTTTATGGTACTGGTTTGCGGTGGAGGTATCCTGCCTGTACTTCAGGCTGGGTAGCTGATGTTGCCGGTTTCATGCCAAGTTACTGGGTAATCATTGCTGCTTTGGCATATTTGCTGTACTACGGTCTGGTAGGTTGCAAAAATGTCAATAAAGATATTCCGGTAGAATAATCTATTACTGAACTCAATTTATTCACCTTATAAAATTAAATTATCATGGATATAGAACACGTAAGAAGTCGCTTCATTAAACATTTCGATGGTACTACAGGATTTATATATGCCTCTCCGGGACGTATTAACCTGATTGGCGAACACACTGACTACAACGGCGGATTCGTATTTCCGGGTGCAGTAGACAAAGGTATGATTGCCGAAATCAAACCGAACGGTACTGATAAAGTAAGAGCTTATTCTATCGACTTGAAAGATTATGTAGAATTCGGTCTGAACGAAGAAGACGCTCCACGCGCAAGCTGGGCAAGATATATCTTCGGTGTATGCCGTGAAATGATTAAACGCGGCGTAGACGTAAAAGGATTCAATACTGCTTTCTCCGGTGATGTGCCTCTGGGTGCAGGTATGTCTTCTTCTGCTGCCTTGGAAAGTACGTATGCTTTTGCATTGAACGAACTGTTCGGTGAAAACAAGATTGATAAGTTCGAACTGGCTAAGTGGGTCAGGCTACTGAACACAATTACTGTGGTGTGAACTGCGGTATCATGGACCAGTTTGCTTCCGTATTCGGTAAAGCAGGCAGCTTGATCCGTCTGGATTGCCGTTCACTGGAATATCAGTATTTTCCATTCCACCCGGAAGGCTATCGTCTGGTTTTAATGGATTCGGTTGTTAAACACGAACTGGCTTCTTCTGCTTACAACAAACGCCGCCAGAGCTGCGAAGCTGCTGTTGCCGCTATCCAGAAGAAACATCCGCACGTTGAATTCCTGCGCGACTGTACTATGGAAATGTTGGAAGAAGCTAAGGCTGACATCAGCGATGAAGATTATATGCGTGCAGAATACGTAATCGAAGAAATCCAACGCGTACTCGATGTTTGCGATGCTCTGGAGAAAGATGATTACGAAACTGTAGGTCAGAAGATGTACGAAACTCATCACGGCATGAGCAAGCTGTACGAAGTAAGCTGTGAAGAACTCGACTTCCTGAACGACTGCGCTAAAGAATACGGTGTAACCGGTTCACGCGTTATGGGTGGCGGATTCGGCGGTTGTACTATCAACCTTGTTAAAGACGAATTGTATGACAACTTCGTTGAAAAGACAAAAGAAGCATTCAAAGCTAAATTCGGCAGAAGCCCGAAAGTGTATGACGTGGTAATCGGTGACGGTTCACGCAGATTGGAATAAGAAATTATCCAATATAAATAATCAAGAAGGGCGGTTTCCATTACGGAAGCCGCCCTTTCTTTTCAATTAACAATTAAGACTTAAATCTATTATCTAACAAACCTTATCGTCATTTCTTTGTAAATTTATAAACAGCAAAAGTATTCGGTTCCTGCTCGGTTGTAAACACATGACCTTCAACAGACACCGCAGTTTCTTGAGGAGTGATGGCAAAAGGTTGTTCAAGCGTATTATCCTTATCCAAATCAAGTGAACGAAGCTTGATGCAGCGGCCATTCGATAATACGTCTTGTTTCTTCAATCCGGCAAAGTTCAAAGAGATTGACTGGGCAGTATTTGAAGTATTGGCAACCTTTACAATCAGTTCATTCTTGTCCTTATCGTATACGGCACTGGCAAAAAGCCATTCTGCCCTTCGGCTCCTGTCACACTTTTCTTGTTCATGGTAAGCGGAAGCACATTAGTTCCTTTATTTTGAGCATACAGTTGCTGTACATAGTAGCTTACAGTACGCACGGAATTCAGGTTGTCAAACCAGATCATATCCGGGCGCCACTGCCAACCTTCCACATGGGCGAAAAGAGGAGCATAGGTAGCCATATGCACAATATCTGCGTTACGCTCCAATCCGGTCATAAAAGCGGCTTCAAGCAGAGCAGCATTGAAATGATTCCATTTCTTGCCCTTTCCGTGGCAGGCATATTCGCCGGCAAAGACTTTCGGCCCCTTACGGTCGTAATTATCATAACGCGCCCCCTGAGCCAGAAACCAGCTTTCGGGCCGATAAAAATGTTCGTCTACCAAATCGGCTTTCAGACGCTTCATTTCAGGCCATAGGTAATCAAAGTCTTTTCCTTCGGAATTCGGGCCGGAACTTCCTACAATCTTGATTTCCGGATGAACTTTGCGAATAGCTTTGATAAACGGTTCGAGCGTTCGGGGTACTCTTCTCCCCACTGTTCGTTCCCAATACCGATAAATTCCAGATTGAAAGGCGCCGGATGTCCCATATCGGCACGTACTTTTCCCCAAGTTGTATTTATATCACCATTGGCAAATTCTATAAGGTCGAGCGCATCCTGAATATAACTATCCAATCGCAAACAGCGACATGAGCCTTCGGGTCACTATTCTGATATTGACAGGACAATCCGCAATTCAAAATAGGAAGCGGTGCCGCCCCCATTTCCTCGGACAACAGGAAGTATTCATAAAATCCCAATCCGTAGCTTTGGTAATAATCAGGGAAGAAACGGTGGGTAAACGTATATTGCCAGCGATTCTCATTCAAAGGACGATTCTCTACCGGACCTACCGACTTCTTCCAGTCATAACGGGTTGCCAAATCCGTCCCTTCCACAATACAACCGCCGGGGAAACGGAAGACTCCCGGATGAATATCTGCCAACGCTTGGGCCAGATCTTTACGAAGTCCGTTTTCATGCCCTTTCCAGGTATCTACCGGAAAAAGAGAAATGTGTTCCAAATCTACGGTTCCTTTAGAGGTAAGGAAAATGCGGAGCACTGCTTTAGGATTTGTGGCACCGGGTTTCAGAATTATCTGATATTTTTTCCATTCTTTTGAATCAATCGCAAGACTCTGTGTGGCAAAAGCCTGGTGCTCGCCCATTGATTTGGTATCGACCAATTCAATACGTAATGTTGCTTTCGTACCTCCCTGTGGCAATCGTGCCCAGACGGAGAAACGATACTCCTCTCCTTCTTTGACGCCGACACCGAAGAAACCTTCGTTGTCAAGTCCGGTATGTTTATGCCCATGTCCCGGGTCGAAAGGCGTACATAATGAGGATTGCGTTCAAAAGGGCCGTCATCCTGCAATGTTACTTTCCATAAGTCTTCCACCCATTAGGTGTTGGGGGAACTCGAATGAACGGTTCTTGACCAATTCGGCATAAAGTCCGCCGTCAGCAGCATAATTAATATCCTCAAAAAAGAGCCCGTACATGGTAGGTTGGATTTCTGCTCCCAACTTTCGGGTTTGAATCACCATTTCATTGGTTTGCGCATGAAGTGCCATTCCGGCAGACAAGGCTAATACAGCCAAGATTTCTGTGTATCTTCTCATGGTTCTTAATAAAAAAAATTATATCTAGTTATGAATGCAAAGATAATCAGAATCCTAATTCACTCTTTGCCCGATCCCACCATTAACAGGCGTTTATCAGTCAAAAAGGACCAATTTCCATTCATTTGCATGATTTCCTAGCTATGACACGTCATTTATAATACGAATTCATATAAAAAATACCTTTTATGCTGCACAACATACAAGAGTGTATTTGATACACCAAATCAAAGTGTTACTTTTACACCCAAAACAAGATAAGTATCTCATTTACATTAAAAATAAAACCATGAAAAAACATTTCTTACTTGCAGGAATTGCCGTGCTAATGCTAGTTGCACGCAATAACAAGCCGGCTTCCGAGCTGACTTCCCCGGAAAGCGGTATCACAGTAGAAGTATACACCAACGAACCGGTATTCAGGTCTATACAGACAATTTCCTCCCGGGACAAACTTATAACAGTGAATGTATTTTCAAATTTTCCGTAGAGAAATAATATTAACTTATAAATCAGATTTATTGTGGAAGCATTAGATTGGCTAGTAATCGGAGTCTTTTTTCTGGCTCTTATCGGTATTATAGTTTGGGTAGTCAGACAAAAGCAGAATGACTCGGCAGATTATTTTTTGGGTGGACGCGACGCAACATGGCTCGCGATCGGTGCCTCTATTTTCGCATCAAACATCGGTTCGGAACACTTGATCGGTCTGGCCGGAGCCGGAGCCTCAAGTGGTATGGCTATGGCACACTGGGAAATTCAAGGTTGGATGATTTTGATTCTGGGGTGGGTATTCGTTCCTTTCTACACACGAAGCATGGTATATACCATGCCGGAATTTCTGGAACGCCGTTACAATCCCCAATCACGTACAATCTTGTCGGTTATCTCTTTGGTTAGTTATGTGTTGACTAAGGTAGCTGTTACGGTATATGCCGGAGGCCTGGTATTCCAACAGGTATTTGGTATCAAAGAATTGTGGGGTATCGACTTTTTCTGGATTGCTGCCATAGGGCTGGTGGTATTGACCGCACTCTATACGATCTTCGGAGGTATGAAATCGGTACTTTATACTTCCGTTCTTCAAACCCCTATCCTATTGTTGGTTCATTAATCATACTTATCCTCGGTTTTAAGGAATTAGGCGGTTGGGACGAAATGATGAGAGTTTGCGGAGCAGTTACCGTTAATGATTACGGTGATACAATGACAAACTTGATCCGTAGCAATGATGACGCGAATTTCCCCTGGCTGGGTGCTTTGATCGGTTCTGCCATTATCGGTTTCTGGTACTGGTGCACTGACCAGTTTATCGTACAGCGCGTGCTCTCCGGAAAGAACGAAATGGAAGCCCGCCGTGGTACTATCTTCGGTGCTTACCTGAAACTGTTGCCTGTATTTCTGTTCCTGATTCCGGGTATGATTGCGTTCGCATTACACCAGAAATATATCGGTGCCGGTGGTGAAGGTTTTCTTCCGATGCTCGAAAACGGAACCGCAAATGCCGACGCTGCATTCCCGACATTGGTAGCCAAATTACTTCCTGCCGGTGTGAAAGGTCTGGTGGTATGTGGTATTCTGGCTGCTTTGATGAGTTCTCTGGCTTCTTTGTTCAATTCGTCAGCGATGTTGTTTACTATCGACTTCTACAAACGTTTCAGACCGCAGACTTCGGAAAAGAAACTGGTCGGTATCGGACAGGTTGCTACTGTGGTAATCGTTATCCTGGGTATCCTCTGGATTCCTATCATGCGTAGCGTAGGCGATGTACTTTATACCTACTTGCAAGACGTTCAATCAGTATTGGCTCCGGGCATTGCCGCTGCCTTCTTACTGGGCATCTGCTGGAAACGTACTTCTGCGCAAGGAGGTATGTGGGGATTGATTTCCGGTATGGTGATCGGTCTGACCCGTCTCGGTGCAAAGGTATATTACAGCAATGCAGGTGAAGTGGCAGATTCTACATTCAAATATTTGTTCTATGATATGAACTGGCTGTTCTTCTGCGGTTGGATGTTCCTGTTCTGCATTATCGTTGTGATTGTAGTCAGTCTGGCAACAGAAGCTCCCACTGCCGAAAAGATTCAGGGACTGGTATTCGGTACAGCTACTAAAGAACAAAAGGCTTCCACACGTGCAAGCTGGAATCACTGGGATATTATCCACACGGTGATCATCCTGGCTATCACGGGGGCATTCTACTGGTATTTCTGGTAATTAAATAAAAACTCATATCAACAAAACAATGAATAACTATTATAGCTCAAATCCGACCTTCTACATCGGTATCGACTGCATTATCTTTGGTTTTAGCGAAGGCGAAATAAGCCTGTTACTGCTGAAAAGAAACTTCGAACCGGCAATGGGCGAATGGTCATTAATGGGAGGATTCGTACAAAAAGACGAAAGTGTGGACGACGCAGCCAAACGTGTATTGGCAGAACTTACAGGATTAGAGAATGTATATATGGAACAAGTGGGAACCTTCGGAGCCATTGACCGCGATCCGGGAGAACGGGTTATCTCTGTTGCTTACTATGCATTAATCAACATCAATGAGTATGACCGCAAACTGGTTCAGAAGCACAATGCCTACTGGGTGAACATCAACGAACTTCCGGAATTAATCTTCGACCACCCGCAAATGGTGGAGAAAGCACGGAAACTGATGCAACAGAAAGCATCGGTAGAGCCGATCGGGTTCAATCTGCTACCGAAACTCTTTACGTTATCCCAACTGCAAAGCTTATACGAGGCCATTTACGGCGAAGCATGGACAAGCGGAATTTCCGCAAACGTGTTGCCGAAATGGATTATATAGAAAAGACTGATAAAATTGACAAACTGGGTTCCAAACGTGGTGCCGCCTTGTATAAGTTTAACAGCAGGGCATATCGCAAAGACCCGAAATTCAAATTATAATCAATATGCTGGAAGAACTAAAAGAAAAAGTATTTCATGCCAATCTTGAGTTGGTAAAGCATGGATTAGTCATCTTCACCTGGGGCAATGTTTCTGCTATCGACCGTGAAACGGGACTGGTAGTAATCAAGCCCAGTGGCGTAAGTTATGATGATATGAAAGCAGAAGATATGGTAGTAGTGAATTTGGAAGGCAAAGTCGTCGAAGGGCGGCTGAAGCCTTCCTCCGATACCCCTACTCACGTAGTACTTTACAAAGCATTCCCGGAAATCGGAGGAGTCGTACACACCCACTCTACTTATGCTACCGCATGGGCACAAGCCGGATGCGACATTCCGAATATCGGAACAACTCATGCCGATTATTTCCACGACGCTATACCCTGTACGGCCGATATGACGGAAGCAGAAGTAAAAGGGGCCTACGAACTGGAAACCGGAAATGTTATTGTGAAACGTTTTGAAGGATTGAATCCCGTACATACACCGGGAGTACTGGTCAAAACCACGGTCCTTTCTCCTGGGGAAAAAACGCACAGGATGCAGTACACAACGCGGTAGTTATGGAGCAAGTAGCCAAAATGGCAAGTATCGCTTATACCGTAAATCCGAATTTAACAATGAACCCGCTGCTGATAGAAAAGCATTTCAGCCGCAAGCATGGTCCGAATGCATATTACGGACAATAAACAACTAAAATTATAACTTAAAAATTAAATAGAGATATGAACGCATTTGATCAATATGAAGTATGGTTCGTAACAGGAGCACAGCTTTTGTACGGAGGTGACGCAGTAATCGCAGTAGACGCACATTCTAACGAAATGGTAAATGGATTGAATGAATCCGGTAAACTACCTGTAAAAGTAGTGTATAAAGGAACAGCCAATTCTTCTAAAGAAGTGGAGACTGTTTTCAAAGCAGCCAATAATGATGAAAAATGTATTGGTGTCATCACATGGATGCATACTTTCTCTCCGGCAAAAATGTGGATTCACGGTTTGCAACAGTTGAAGAAACCGTTAATGCACCTGCATACTCAGTTCAATAAGGAGATCCCCTGGGACACAATGGATATGGACTTCATGAACTTGAACCAATCGGCTCACGGTGACCGCGAATTCGGCCATATCTGCACCCGTATGCGTATCCGCCGTAAAGTGGTGGTAGGTTACTGGAAAGACGAAAACACGCTGCACAAGATCGCTGTCTGGATGCGTGTATGTGCAGGCTGGGCAGATTCACAGGACATGCTGATTATCCGTTTCGGCGACCAGATGAATAATGTGGCTGTAACCGACGGAGACAAGGTAGAAGCCGAGCAACGTATGGGTTATCACGTAGACTATTGTCCGGTAAGCGAACTAATGGAATACCACAAAGAAATCAAAGCCGCTGATGTGGATGCATTGGTAGCGACGTATTTCAAGGAATACGATCATGAATCTTCTCTGGAAGACAAATCGACGGAAGCTATCAGAAGTATGGAACGCCGCAAAAGCAGAATTAGCTCTCCGCGCTATCCTGAAAGCTAAAGGGGCCAAAGGCTTCACTACCAACTTTGACGACTTGGGCGACCTGGAACATAATGGTTTCGACCAAATTCCGGGACTGGCTTCTCAACGCCTTATGGCAGAAGGTTATGGATTCGGCGCTGAAGGTGACTGGAAATCGGCTGCTCTTTATCGTACCGTATGGGTAATGAATCAGGGACTTCCGAAGGGATGTTCTTTCCTCGAAGACTATACATTGAATTTCGACGGTGCTCAAAGTTCTATCCTGCAATCGCACATGTTGGAAGTTTGTCCGCTCATCGCAGCCAACAGACCGCGTCTGGAAGTACACTTCCTCGGCATAGGTATCCGCAAGAGCCAGACTGCCCGCCTTGTATTCACCTCAAAAGTAGGTACAGGATGTACTGCTACCGTAGTGGATCTGGGCAACCGTTTCCGCCTGATTGTAAACGATGTGGAATGCATCGAACCGAAACCGCTTCCTAAATTACCGGTTGCTTCCGCACTTTGGATTCCGATGCCCGACTTTGAAGTAGGTGCAGGTGCATGGATTCTCGCCGGTGGAACTCACCACTCTTGCTTCTCTTACGACCTGACAGCCGAATATTGGGAAGATTATGCTGAGATCGCAGGGATTGAAATGGTACATATCAACAAAGATACCACAATCAGCTGCTTCAAGAAAGAACTGCGCATGAATGAGGTTTATTATATGTTGAATAAAGCACTTTGCTAAACCTTAAATAGTGATTTCGACATGAAATTAGATGCTAAATCAACAATAGAAACAGGCAAAGCCATTCTGGGTATAGAGCTCGGTTCAACACGAATCAAAGCAGTTCTGATAGACCGGGAAAACAGGCCTATTGCCCAAGGCAGCCACACTTGGGAAAATCAGTTAGTCGACGGGCTTTGGACGTACAGTATTGAAGCCATTTGGTCCGGATTGCAAGATTGCTACGCTGACCTTCGTTCGAATGTGAAGAAGTTATATGACGGCATAGAAATTGAGAGTCTGGCGGCTATCGGCGTCAGTGCCATGATGCATGGTTATATGCCATTCAACGAGAAAGAGGAAATTCTCGTGCCTTTCCGTACTTGGAGAAACACCAATACAGGCCGGGCGGCAGCAGAACTATCGGAGCTATTTGTCTATAACATCCCTCTGAGGTGGAGCATTTCCCACTTGTACCAAGCTATCCTGAACAACGAAACGCATGTCAAAGACATCAAATTCCTGACAACCCTTGCAGGTTATGTACATTGGCAAATAACAGGTGAAAAAGTATTGGGCATAGGAGATGCATCGGGGATGCTCCCCATAGACCCGGCTACCAACAACTATTCTGCTGAAATGGTGGAGAAGTTCGACAATCTGATTGCTCCTAAAGAATATAACTGGAAACTTGAGGATATTTTGCCCAAAGTACTGTCGGCAGGCGAAAACGCGGTGTCCTTACACCGGAAGGCAGCAGAAAGCTCGACGTATCCGGTCATTTGAAGGCAGGAATACCGGTCTGTCCGCCGGAAGGAGATGCCGGTACCGGCATGGTTGCAACCAATGCAGTCAAGCAGCGTACCGGAAACGTATCGGCAGGTACTTCCTCATTCTCCATGATTGTATTGGAGAAAGAGTTGTCAAAACCCTACGAAATGATCGACATGGTTACAACTCCTGACGGAAGCCTCGTAGCCATGGTACACTGCAACAACTGTACATCCGACCTCAACGCATGGGTCAACCTGTTCAAAGAATATCAGGAACTCCTGGGTATCCCCGTAAATATGGATGAGATTTACAGCAAGCTCTACAATATTGCCCTCACAGGTGATACTGACTGCGGAGGTCTCCTCTCATACAATTACATTTCAGGAGAACCTGTAACGGGACTTGCCGAGGGAAGACCATTGTTTATACGTTCGGCAAATGATAAGTTCAGCCTGGCAAACTTTATGCGGACTCATTTATATGCCTCGGTCGGAGTTCTCAAGATTGGCAACGATATCCTGTTCAACGATGAAAAGTCAAAGTAGACAGAATTACAGGACACGGAGGACTATTCAGAACAAAGGGAGTAGGCCAAAGAATACTTGCGGCAGCTATCAATTCACCGATTTCAGTCATGGAAACAGCCGGTGAAGGCGGCGCCTGGGGTATTGCCCTATTGGGTTCTTACCTTGTGAACAATGATAAGAAACAATCCCTTGCCGATTTTCTGGATGAAAATGTATTTGCCGGCGACGCGGGTATCGAGGTATCACCTACGCTCGAAGATGTAGCCGGCTTTAACGCATACATCGAAAGCTACAAGGCAGGATTGCCTATTGAGGAAGCAGCTGTCAGATTCAAATAAAATTTTCTGCCAAAGTCAAACAAGTTTGCAAAACGCCGCTAATTGTGCGGGCTGATTTTGCAAGCTTGTTAAATCGATGCTAAAAGTTAGCGGGCATTTTACAGGCTCGTTATATCGACGCTAAAAATCATTATTACTCTAACTATTATGAAAGCCACCTCGCTCATACTCGCATTTATCTTATCCACCTCACTGGCTAAAGCACAAAACGCTCCACAGGTATCTTACTTCCCTCTACAGAATGTGAAACTATTGGATAGTCCGTTTCTGCAAGCCCAACAGACTGATTTACATTATATACTTGCTTTAAACCCCGACCGCCTGCTCGCCCCTTTCCTTCGTGAAGCAGGACTAACGCCTAAAGCCCCAAGCTATACCAACTGGGAAAATACCGGATTGGACGGACATATCGGCGGACATTATATTTCTGCCTTGTCCATGATGTATGCCGCCACCGGAGATACTGCTGTTTACAATCGCCTCAACTATATGTTGGATGAGTTACACCGTGCACAACAAGCTGTCGGCACAGGATTTATCGGAGGAACTCCGGGAAGTCTCCAACTCTGGAAAGAAATTAAAACAGGCAATATCCGTGCCGGAGGGTTCGACCTTAACGGCAAATGGGTGCCTCTTTATAATATACACAAAACTTATGCCGGATTGCGTGATGCCTATCTCTACGCAGGTAGCGAACTCGCCCGCCAAATGCTGATTGACTTCACCGACTGGATGATTGACATCACTTCCGGTCTCAGCGACGAACAAATGCAAGATATGCTTCGCAGCGAACATGGAGGATTGAATGAGACTTTTGCAGATGTAGCAGAGATTACAGGCGATAAGAAATATCTGGAACTGGCCCGCCGATTTTCACACAAAATCATTCTTGACCCGCTTATCAAAGATGAAGACCGACTGACAGGTATGCACGCCAATACGCAAATACCGAAAGTTATCGGATATAAACGGGTAGCCGAACTTTCACAAAATGATAAAGATTGGAATCATGCAGCCGAATGGGATCACGCCGCCCGCTTTTTCTGGAATACGGTTGTCAATCACCGTTCCGTATGTATCGGAGGAAACAGTGTACGCGAGCATTTCCACCCGACAGATAACTTCACATCCATGCTCAATGATGTGCAAGGACCGGAAACCTGTAATACTTACAATATGCTCCGGCTGACTAAAATGCTTTATCAGAACTCCCAAAATCCATATAATGCGAATGAACCGGACCCCAATTACGTGAACTACTACGAACGTGCACTCTATAACCATATCTTAGCGTCACAAGAACCGGACAAGGGCGGATTTGTTTATTTCACCCCCATGCGTCCCGGACATTACCGGGTTTACTCACAGCCGGAAACCTCGATGTGGTGTTGCGTAGGTTCAGGACTGGAAAATCACACCAAGTATGGTGAGTTTATTTATGCACATCAAAAAGACACGTTATATGTCAACCTCTTTATTCCGTCACAGCTGACCTGGAAAGAACAGGGGCTCACTTTGACACAAGAAACCCATTTTCCCGATGACGGAAAAGTAACGTTACGAATTGATGAAGCCCCTAAAAAGCAACAAACTTTAGCAATACGCATGCCGGAATGGGCTAACCAATCCAAAAGTTATTATGTCAAAATCAATGGGAAAAGGAAGGTTATTATCACGGGAAAAGGAAGTCACTATCTTCATTTCTCCCGCAAATGGAAAAAAGGAGATGTAGTTACTTTCAACTTGCCGATGAGAGTCAGCGTGGAACAGATCCCCGACAAGAAAGACTATTATGCCTTCTCATACGGTCCTATCGTCCTTGCAGCTTCCACAGGCACCGAACATCTTGACGGTTTATATGCAGACGACAGCCGTGGCGGACACATTGCTCATGGCAAACAAATACCTTTGCAGGAAGTACCGGCGTTGATCGGAACTCCCGATTCAATCCGCAATTCTATCCATAAGAACAACGGAGACCGGTTATCATTCAGCTTCAACGGAAACGTTTATCCGGCACAAAACAAGCCTTTGGAACTTGTCCCATTCTTCCGTTTACACAATACCCGTTATGCTGTCTACTTCCGCCAGGCAAGCGAAGAACAGTTCAAAGCTATTCAGAAAGAAATGGCAATGGCTGAACAAAAAGCCACCGAACTGGCTAATCAGACGATTGACCTGATTTTCCTGGGAGAACAGCAACCGGAGTCCGATCATAGCATCCAATATGAGCAAGCAGAAACCGGAACTGATAACGACCGTCATTTCCGCCGTGCCAAAGGTTGGTTCAGCTATCATCTGAAAGTAAAGAAAGAAGCCGGCCGCCTGATGATTACAATACGGAAAAACGATCGTAACAAAGTTGCCATTCTACTGAATAATGAGAAGTTGACAGTTCATCCTGCTATCAGCGAAACAGACAAGGACGGTTTTATCACTCTCTCCTATCTGTTGCCCCGAAAACTAAGTACAGGTAGCTGCCCGATACGCTTTGTCCCCGACGGAACCGAGTGGACACCTGCTATTTACGAAATACGGTTACTCAACTAAATCGCTCTTCCGATCGACCTGGAATGCGAAAAGGTAAATGTACGCGACAACCGCACAGGAAATCACGGTTAATCCGGGAAATATAAAAGCAAAAAAGCAGTCGGCGAAATCCTTACTTCGGCAAATCTGACTGATCACAATTCTTTTGAAAATCCTAATATTGTAAAACCGGCACCCTTCAAAGAGGTAAAAATCAATAAAGGCACAATGAAGGTGAAACTTCCTGCTAAATCTATTGTTACATTAGAGTTACAGTAATTTAAGGGCAAATACTTATTGTACCACAAACAAAAAGACTGTTGAATTGGTAATAAAAAAGATAGCACTTTAGGATTGTTAAATCCACATAAAGAGTTATCTTTGCCAACAATCTGACAGAAATCAATTAAATTTTAATGATATGAACGATAATAAACTTATGAATCGTGCAGCGGATAACATCCGTATTCTCGCTGCTTCAATGGTTGAAAAAGCCAATTCCGGTCATCCGGGTGGTGCCATGGGTGGTGCTGACTTTATAAATGTACTCTTTTCTGAGTTTCTAGTATACGATCCTGAAAATCCCCGCTGGGAAGGACGTGACCGTTTCTTTCTCGATCCGGGTCACATGTCTCCCATGCTCTATTCTACATTGGCATTGACAGGTAAATTCACATTGGATGAATTGAAAGAATTCCGTCAATGGGGAAGCCCTACTCCGGGACATCCTGAAGTAGACATCATGCGCGGTATAGAAAATACTTCCGGTCCGTTGGGGCAGGGACACACCTTCGCAGTAGGTGCCGCTATTGCTGCCAAATTCCTCAAAGCCCGGTTCAACGAGGTGATGAACCAGACAATCTATGCTTACATCTCCGACGGTGGTATCCAGGAAGAAATTTCTCAAGGTGCCGGACGCATTGCCGGTGCACTGGGTCTGGACAATCTGATTATGTTCTATGACTCCAACGACATCCAGCTTTCTACCGAAACGAAAGATGTGACCGTTGAAGACACTGCCATGAAATATGAAGCATGGGGCTGGAACGTACTTAGCATCAACGGTAACGATCCTGACGAAATCCGTGCCGCTATCAAAGAAGCACAGGCTGAAAAAGAACGTCCGACGCTGATTATCGGTAAGACTGTAATGGGTAAAGGTGCACGTAAGGCAGACGGCAGCAGCTACGAAGCCAACTGTGCTACTCACGGTGCTCCGCTCGGTGGCGACGCTTATGTAAATACAATCAAGAACCTGAATGGTGATCCGGCCAACCCGTTCGTCATTTTCCCGGAAGTAGCCGAACTGTATGCCAAACGTGCAGAAGAACTGAAGAAAATCGTAGCAGAAAGATATGCAATAAAAGCCGAATGGACAAAAGCAAATCCAGAACTGGCCTGCAAACTGGAAGCTTTCTTCTCCGGAAAAGCTCCGAAAGTAGACTGGTCTGTTATCGAACAAAAAGCAGGTGGCGCAACCCGCGCAGCCTCTGCAACTGTATTGGGAGCACTTGCTACACAAGTAGAAAACATGATTGTAGCTTCTGCCGACCTTTCCAACTCCGACAAGACGGACGGTTTCCTGAAGAAAACACATTCTTTCAAGAAAGGTGATTTCAGTGGGGCATTCTTCCAAGCCGGTGTATCCGAATTGTCAATGGCTTGTATCTGTATCGGTATGTCACTTCATGGGGGTGTTATCGCTGCTTGCGGTACCTTCTTCGTATTCTCCGATTACATGAAACCTGCCGTACGTATGGCTGCCCTGATGGAACAACCGGTGAAATTCATCTGGACACACGATGCATTCCGTGTGGGTGAAGACGGTCCTACTCACGAACCGGTAGAACAGGAAGTACAGATCCGTTTAATGGAAAAACTGAAAAACCATAAGGGACACAATTCTATGTTGGTACTCCGTCCGGCAGATGTAGAAGAAACCACAATCGCATGGAAACTGGCTATGGAAAATATGTCTACTCCGACAGGATTGATTTTCTCTCGTCAGAACATCGCTAATCTTCCGGCTGGAACTGATTACGAACAAGCCACCAAGGGTGCTTATATCGTAGCTGGTTCAGATGAGAACCCGGACGTTATCCTGGTAGCTTCCGGTTCGGAAGTTGCTACACTGGTGGCCGGCACTGAATTACTTCGCAAAGACGGTATAAAGGTACGTATCGTATCTGCTCCTTCTGAAGGGTTGTTCCGTAGCCAGCCTAAAGAATATCAGGAATCAATCCTTCCGTCAGAAGCTAAAATCTTCGGTCTGACTGCCGGTTTGCCTGTCACTCTTCAAGGTCTGGTAGGTTGCCACGGTAAGGTTTGGGGATTGGAATCTTTCGGTTTCTCCGCTCCTTATAAAGTATTGGATGAGAAACTTGGATTTACTGCTGAAAACGTATATAACCAAGTAAAAGCAATGCTCTAATGAAAACAATCGGATTAGCATGCGACCACGCTGGTTTTGAACTGAAAGAATATGTTCGCGGCTGGCTGGAAGCAAAAGGCTGGGCTTACAAAGACTTCGGAACAAACTCTACGCAAGTGTAGACTATCCGGACTATGCTCATCCGCTGGCTCTTGCAGTAGAATCGGGTGAATGTTATCCCGGTATCGCTATCTGCGGCAGTGGAAACGGAATCAATATGACGCTGAACAAACATCAGGGAGTTCGTGCCGCACTCTGCTGGAATGCAGAAATAGCGCACCTCGCCCGTCAGCACAATGACGCCAATATCCTGGTAATGCCGGGTCGCTTCATCAGTACTGAAGAGGCGGACATGATTCTGACAGAGTTCTTCTCCACACAGTTTGAAGGGGGACGCCACCAGAACCGTATAAATAAGATTCCAATAAAATAAGCCTGAAAAGACTTACAAAATAAGGCAGCTATTATTATTCGGGGGATCACCTCAAATAAAATAGCTGCCTCTATTTTTTTTGAATAATCCAAGCGTATATCCGGGAAATATGTATTCAATATTTACCACTTAAATATTCCCCAAACATTCATTTGTTTTTTCGCTTTCATAATCCATTGAAAATAGTTTATCCTTCATACACAAACTTTTTTTAAGTTTATAATAAAAACATTCATCGTTTATTATAAACGGGTATAGAGTTTATTATAAACTTTCAAAAGGCATTGCAGTAGCTTATATTAGAATTTATACAACAAAAAAGGCTGCAAAACCTGTAATAGATTGCAGCCTTAAGCCTTTGAAGGGATTAGTTATACCCTAAATTCCAGAAGTATCACCTAGGACATCTGTTGTAATATTACACTTTATTATAATTAAATATAGACGCTTATATGGATTACTTTCTTTCATTTTCAAATTTTAATTTATAGTTTTATTGCACGTTACTTCTACAAATATACAACATAAAAATGCGTTTGTCAAGTCCTTTTCATTACTGACTGCATACTTGATGTAGAAAAAGAAACGCTTAGCGTACAAAAACACAGTTTTTTCTATCAGTATCACTTGATAAATCCGAGGATAAACTGATAGCAAAAGTAACCGCAGACAACAAACTTCAACAAAGTGCCCAGTATAAATCCGATTAATGAGCCTACTCCTGATTTGAGTGCTTGCGAGAACTCTTTATTGCCAAGCAATTCACCAATCACTGCTCCCAGAAACGGACCGAGAATAACACCCCAAGGCAAGAAAAGAAGTCCGACAAGGTCCCGATTATACATCCCCAATTTCCCCATTTACTGCCACCGCTATACTTACTTCCAAGCATCGGAGTAAAGTAGTCCAGCACCTGCACCACGGCTACAATCAACAGCCAGATTATCAACTGTGTCGAAGTATAGTGTACCTTATCTGTAAAATGAAGAAATACCAGTCCCAAATATGCTATGGGAGGACCGGGGAGGAACGGAAGCACACAGCCGGCCAACCCGGCTATCATGCAGAGGCGCTTACTATAATCAGAATAACATCCAGCATAACCTATCTTATTTAATATATGCACAAAAATACGGTATCTTTCAATATATACAAGGACATATCAAAACTTTATATCATCCTTGTTATCTTCATTTACCCACCCCTCCCATTCAACCGGAAAGTTTGAAGAAAAACTCTTTTAACTTACCGTAACAAAGAAATAGTACTAACTTTGTACGTCTAAAGATTGAAAGCAAGCGGTAAATACTATCAATAAAAGACTTAATAGAATATGTTTCCCTTTCATCTTGTTTAATTTTTCTTGTTAACAAGCTCCTTTTTCTTTATCTCAAAACGTTTAATCAACGGTTCTTCATGCGCCTCATTCATCTTTGCTCTCATTTGAGAAATAATTTCCGGATGATCGGCAGCTACATCCTGCTGTTCTCTCGGATCTGTCTCCAAGTTGAATAACATCATTTTATCTTCTCCTTCTTTTCGGATATTTAAAATCAACCCTTTCCATTTTCCCATACGTATCGCTTTAGAACCTCCTCCCTCAGGATATTCCCAATATAAATATTCATGCTTAGGCTGTTCTTTGCCCAACAATTCGGGTACAAAACTAATGCCATCCGTACGAACCGATTCAGTATATCCAGCGAGTTCGCAGACAGTAGGCATAATATCCCATGAAGCACAAATATGATCACTGACACTCCCTGGCCTGATATGTCCTTCCCAGCATGCTATGAACGGAACTCGAATTCCACCTTCCCGAATAGAAGCTTTTCCCCACGGATATTCCGACTTAAACGGCTTGGCACTATCGAACCACGCGAATCACTTCCGCCATTAAATGTAGGCCCGTTATCACTGGTAAAAATTATGATCGTATTTTCATAGATACCCAACTCTTTCAATTTCGCTACGAGTCCGCCAATTTGTTCATCCAATAGCTAATCATCGCAGCGTAAGTAGCACGAGGATAACGACAGGGGAAATATCCCTTATTACCTAAATAGGGTTCTTCGTCACCAATTTCTCTACATAATGTTTGACCCAGCGTTCTGGAGCCTGCAATGGTACGTGCGGAAGCGGTGTGTCCATGCCAAAAAGAAAGGTTTATCTTTACTTTCTTCGACAAATTTCAGAATCTCATCATACATAAGATCACAGCTATATATTTTTTGAGTATATTTAGCATAACTTTTTTCATCAAGCGGATCGGCATCTTCGTCAAGTTTAGTACCGGGAATCAGCAATTTATTATCTGTCAGATATTCACGCCGTTCATTCCTGTAAAGAAATGGAGGATAATAAGTATGGGCCTGGCGCTGACAATTATATCCATAAAAAAAATCAAATCCCATCTTGTTGGGAGTACCTTCCGAACCGGGGTAACCCAATCCCCATTTGCCGACAATTCCCGTACGGTATCCGATTTGCTGTAACAAATGCGGAAAAGTGACCGTCCCTTCCAACAACGGGCGTTGTCCTTCCAAGCTAGAGTCTGCCAGCATGGCTTCATGACTCCACACATTCCCCCGACTTCCCATCTCATCATTACCACGGATATAAGCATGTCCGCTATGAAGTCCAGTAAAAGTAATGCAGCGGGAAGGGGCTGATACGGCAGTCCCAGCATAATTCTGCGTAAAACGCATCCCATTCGCGGCCAAAAGATCAATATTGGGGGTCTCTATTTTTTCCTGCCCATAACATCCTAACTCCGCATATCCCAAATCATCCGCCAATATGTAGATAATATTAGGTCGGGTAACTTTTTCCTGTTTCTGGCAAGCGGTCAAAGCCAGACTTCCTCCCACTAAAGGAAAGAAAAATGTTTGAATTCTTTTTACATTCATAATGTACTGATTAATTAAGTATTTTATTTAAGTTCTTTTTTGTAATCAACGATTGCCTCCAGACGACCGGTCCGGGAAACGTAACTTCTATCCGCGCCGGAGGAAGTCGGATTTTTTTATCACGGAAAATGATAATACCTATCTGATCACGTGACAATTGGATTCCACACTGTTTCATAAACGGAAACAAATCCTGCCCAACTGCAATAGACATATCTTCTACCATCTCCTCCCACGTAAGCTTATATTGCGGAGTCTCCTGCCAACGTGTATGCTGGATCCATTTCCAACGTGTATACCAAGTCGGACCATACGTATCATCAAGCCTTTGCCAAATATACCATGTTTTATTCCAGTCTTTAGTTTTTCCGAACCGTTCGCGAAGCGCTTCATTTTCATAATACTTTGTAAAGTCTATGTCTTTAAAATAGGCTTCTTTGAAAACTTTGTCACAATATCGGTTAGGTTTCGACAATAAATCCGAATTATACATAGCATTTATTTTCCCCTGGAACCATCCTGCATGTGCCTCTCCCGAATTTGGAATAGGAGGCACCCCTGCCGTTTCTCCTTTATCATTGACAGGACCTTTCATCGTATGCGCCAATTCATGGGCGTAAATAGATATAATGCCATCCGGATTCAAGCTGATTATTCCATTTTCTTTAGGCTTGAAAGCATTTACTGCCCAACCGCCGCCATTGCCAGCACACAATAAAAGATACATTGGTTCCGAAGTTGGCTTCGAGGGATACCATTCGTATATTTGTCGGGTAATTTTAGGAAATTCAGCAGTAATGACATTCAGTAACGGTATTATTTGATTTTCGGCATAATAGACCACTATTCCATCCGCGTTTACTTCTTTTTCCGGATAGATATCTCCGCCTCCACCAGTTCTGGCGGGAAAGAATCCTCCTACAGGCTGTTGCTCCCGACAAAGCCACTCCAAAGTATTTGCCACAAGTTCGTTAATGACCTTGTTGGCTGGAAGTTCTGCGTCTTTTCCGGTATAGTCAAATCGCGATGCATTTCCAAATACAATGACACGTCCCCTTCCGAAGACACGCCTCATTTGTACCGATTTTCCTTCATACCGTTCATCAACTGTCCATGAGTCTGTTGGTACAAAAGAGGTTGCTTTTAAGTTTCCTTCCTGCACATTGGCGCCTAGTTCCGTGTCAAAAACTTTCAAGAGTGTATTCAAGCTCCAGTCCTGCTTCCTATCTTCGGAAACAGGATGAGCCATAATGACTAATCCCCCTCCTTTTTCTACAAATGCTTTAAGGGAAGCTATCTCTCGTCCGGTATAAGGTTGTGCTCCAGGAATAGTCTGGTTTGTGACAACCACGTTATACTTGAGATTAGGACACCAGGCAAAAGGACGTATGCCGTTTTTCAGATCGTATGGGATACGCCTGCGGCTAACTCCTTCGTCCGAAAGCACACTGTTTAGTGCCGCATGACTGGCATGCGCTCTATACCCCAACTTATGCAAACGGGGAGGAAGCTGCCACATGGTAGCAAAATCACATTGATGAGCCACGTCCAACAAAACATTATATCCATTGTCATTTTTTAGATTAAGCGGAATCTTCGGACTATGTTCATAATATGCTAACGGAAGTGTTTTCCCAGTATGCCAATACTGGGTAATGTCCAGTCCGGTCATATCTTGCGAGTAGGCTATAAAGCAAGTTACAAACCAAAGAATAAAATGTAATAGTATTCTTTTCATTATATTTAGTGTTGAGATTGTTCTTAATAATAATTATCCTTATTCTACTATTTAAAATTTCAGAATTTTGTTTTCTTACCCGTACTCTCCTTCAAAGCTTCAAACTCGTCTGTCAGTTCTTTTACTTTATCGGGATACTTCTCTGCCACATTATGTTGTTGTCCGATATCTTCTTTCAAGTTATAAAGCAGACAATGGGGATGATTGCGATAAGGCGGAATCAAAGCCCAATCTCCTTTTCTGTATGCGTAATTAAACATACCTTCAATGACCAACGCTTCGCGCCCTTTCTTACTTTTGCCCAAAAACGCCTTCAGAGTACTTCGACTATCCAGTTTATCCGGATAAGTCACTCCCAACAGTTTCGCAAACGAAGCTAGCAAATCCATCTGACAAACAAATGCATCGGACACCTGAGGTTTGACAACGGCCGGCCAGCGCAACATAAACGGAATACGTACTCCACCATCATACATCGTTGTTTTCCATCCCCGTAAGGGACCGGCCGGACGATGTTCACCAACCAGTTCTACTGCTCGATCTTTATATCCGTCGTCCAGTACCGGCCCATTATCACTTGTCAATACAACAATTGTATTTTCCGTCAAGCCTAACGCATCCAATGTATTTAAGAATTCATCCACACACCAATCTGCTTCTAGAATTACATCTCCCCTAGGTCCCATCCCCGACTTTCCAGCAAAACGTTCATTAGGAACTCTGGGCACGTGTGCTGATGCAATCCATAATAAAGAAAGAAAGGACGGTCTTTATTGTCAACAACAAACTGTTTTGCTTTTTGTAGAAACAGTTCGGCCATGTCTTCATCACGCCATTGAGCAGCCTTTCCACCTTTTTGAAAGCCGATACGAGATACACCGTTCACTATCGAACCAGCATGTCCTACACTAGGATGCATCTGAAGTAATTCCGGATTATCTTTCCCCGTCGGCTCACCCGGAAAGTTTTTCCGATAATCAACAAAAAGCGGATCATCCGATTCAAGCCCTACCACCTTATTGTTTTCCAAATACACACAAGGTACTCTGTCATTTGTAGCCGCCTGAATAAAAGAATAATCATATCCTATTTCCGAAGCTCCCGGAAAGACCCTTTTATTCCAATCCACATTGCCGTCGCCCAAGCCAATATGCCATTTTCCGACAGAGCCTGTAATGTATCCGGCCTGCTTCATCACTTTGGGTAGTGTGATCGCTTCCGTATCAATAATAAGTGCAGCATTTCCCGGTAGTATCTTCGCGGCAGGATTGGTCCAAGGATATCTGCCTGTCATTACAGAATAGCGGCTGGGAGTAGAAGTTGCGGCAGTACAAAAACCCTGAGTAAAACGAATCCCTTCACCGGCAAGACGGTCCATCCCGGGAGTAAGTATTCCGGTAGCTCCATAACAACTCAAATCTCCATAACCCAAATCATCCGCTACGATCAATACAATATTAGGACGTTTTTTGTCAGTATCCAACTTGACTTCCGGATTTTCATAAGCTGACACAGTCGTCACTCCTGTTGCACCAGCCATTAAACACAATAAATATTTCATCTTATTTGATTAAATAGTTACTTTGAGTAGTTCAGAAATTAGTCTTAAATTTCTGAGTGTCAAAGCTCCATGTTTCTCCTTGATCACTTTTAATTTGAAGTCGATAATAATAGTTTGTATTGGGTTTCAAATTCTCTAACTTATAAAAAAGAGTTCCGTCAGAAGGAATCGAGATTTCCTGCACATTACTCCATTCTACAACACCTGCTCCTCCTTTGTTGCCTTTCACAAAGGTTAACCCATCTTTTGTATCCCAATATAAATAGGCTTTAGCATTAGTGCCTGTTTCCTTAATATTAAAATGAACTATTGCAGAACTGGAAGTAATTTCTGAACTCTCTATTCCAAGCATCTCAATGGTAGCTGGCAATTTCTCCAAATCCTTCATGTTTTCAGAAGAAAGATATTCAGGCATTTCTATATCAGATAAAATAGATATCGGCTCAGGACGCTTAGATAATAGAGTATTAAAACCTCCTGTCTGCATAAAGAATTTATTATCCTTTGTTTTGCCCCAATTCTTGTAGCTACTCTCATCGAGATTCCCCGTAGGAGACATAGTATTTATTGGATACCATTTACCATTACTATCTTTTAACCAACCTCGAAAATCTACCTGACGTAAAACATGATTACTACGTTCTTTTTCCGCGGCTCCAGGAACTTCGACAAAGCACAGTTGTCAAATAATTAATAATACCAGATTTATTATATTTCTTTCCACAGCCCAATAATTTCCATCGTTTTATAGTTGTATTCCAGTAATAACTATAATAGACATCGTATGGGATACCTGGTATTTTTTTTTATAGCTAAAACCTGTGTAGTACCATGCATCTTTTCATAAGGATTTTCTCCACGAGCTTTTACTCCGGTACCCTCATGATTAAAACCGTCAATATAAAATCCTTCCCCAACAGCGATTAAATGACTAAACTTTTCTGATGCTGGCGGTTCCGCATTGGCAGCAAAACTCCATAATGAGAAATTTAAGCCACCAAACTGTTGATTCTGAGCATTCCAAGTAGAACCATAATAACCAAATGGAGAGGTTATGGGCTGATAGCAATCAATCCAAGGAGTGGCAATTGTATTCTCATGTACTGCCATAACAACTTCAGAAGGATCGGTATTATTTCTAAAACCACAATGGACAGCAAGAGGACGCCAACGTAATACTACGGCTTTTAACTTCTCCGCTGCTTTACCTGTTAGATTTACACCTTTTACATAGGCAATTTCTTGGTTTTGTTTAACAGAAGCTATTTTCATTCCTAATTGATAACGCCCCGGTTTATCTATTTGAAATATAACCGTATCTTGAGAAGAAAACTTTTCAAATCCACCTGTAGATTTTAATTTTAGCAATTGCTTTTGATTATCCAAAAGTAGTTCGATTTCAGACTCATGCTGCACTTCAGGCACTCCTAATATAGGAACAACCTTCAATTCCCCAGCATTTATAACATCTATTCCCCATACTAGTGTATCTGAAATATTTGACCATCCTTTCGTATATTTATAAAACTTGCCCTGATTTTCTTGTTCTCCATTTTTTCCAGATTCTATAACATTAGTCAACCGCCCTACAGGAGAGAAAAAGACTCTATTGACATCTATTTCAATTACTGAATTTTCTTTATCATCTTGCTTTATCTCTACATTTTCCGGAATTCCGAGCTATTTTCAGAACAAGCATAAAAAACATTGCTAAAACATATTACTATAAGGAATATAAATTTTATCTTCATATACTCTTGATTTAAACGAGTCCACCACAAAAGTAGACTCGTAAATTATTTTATTTGTAATAAGGATTTTGTATCAATTGTGGCATTCGTTCGATTTCACTAAGCGGCACTGGCATCAGATAATGTTCCCTACTAAATGAATTTGTCAAGAAAGGATTGTTTTGTGGTTCCTTGAAGAACTCGATAATAGAAGTTCCTGCAATATTCCATCCTTTAAAATGTTCATTAAGAGCTTCCGCCTTTTTCCACCGCCGTAAATCCCAAAAACGTTGATTTTCAAGGTAAAACTCAATCTGCCTTTCCTGACGTACTATTTGTCGCAAGATTCCTGATCATCTTTTTTCCCTTTCCAATCGGAAGTAGCATGTTCCAAAGATTCCTCTATAATCGGAATTCCTGCACGAACCCTGACTTTATCTATATAATTTCTTGCGATAGAATAATTAGCAGGATTGCCTGTTTCTATCAGTGCTTCGGCATAGTTCAAATATAGTTCTGCCAATCTGAAGACCGGAAAGGGATATTGTATCAATTTAGTAGTCAAACCCGGATGAGTAAACTTCTTATTCAAATATCCAGTGACGGAAAAATGAGTTGTCTGTCCGGTTTTCCAACATGTGCACCTCCTGCAACCATCTTCAGTCCTCCAGGTACATAAGCCTTATTAAAAGCTAAATCAACAGCATTATATCGAGATATTTCATAATTACCATTCGCAAATCCAATCCATGAATAAAAACGAGGTTCACGATTCAAATGTAGTTTTATCGTCTGGTCGTTAGGACGATCGGCATACATATTCCCATCAAAGTTTTTCGGTAAATTAATTAACTCATAACGCTCTGAATAGCCATATTCTTCATCCTTATCAATAGGCAGACCGTTTTTGGTATAGAACAATTCAACCATTTGCAAAGTAGGGGCTGTTGAATTGGCCATGGCGAAAGGAGCCTGCTTGGTTTGTCTGACAGACGAGCGGATTTGCACATCATATAATGTTTCCGTTCTGTTATCCCCCATAATAACTTCACATAGATTGGCAGCATCCATAAAACAATACCTTACCCTGCGTTGAGCTTACCACTTTCCGTGCTACTTGTAAAGCCCGGTTTTGCAGCCGTAGGTTCTCCTGCTTCAACATCACCATATAAATGATATACTTTTTCTGCTTCACGGATAGCGTCCAAAGTAACTTCTGCTGATTTTTCCCACTTTTTCACACTATACTCTTGAGAAATAAGATGCTTCCCATCCGCATCTACAAAGTCATTGTAAAATTCACTATTCCCGTTAAAAAGAGGAGAAGCCGCATAAAGATACATACGTGACCTTAACGCACGAGCAACGTGTTTTGTCGCTCTTCCAAAATTATTTGGAGTATGTGTATCAACCAATCCGGGCATAGCTTGCTCCAATGTTTCATCAATAAACTTTACAACATCATCATAACTACTTCTCGCAGGCATCTCTGAAAAATCACTTATGTCTGGATCAAATTTGTGCCTGATAATCGGAGAAGGTCCAAAAGCTTGTAATAAATGAAAATGATAATAAGCAATAAGGAATAATGCCTCTGATTTAAAAATCGTTCTTTCTTCCTCAATAGATACTGAAGCTTGATCTATTATATCTAAAAACTCATAACATTGACGTATCCCTACCATACACGTATTCCAAACTTCGCCTGCCAAAAGAGGTGCCGCCGGAGTATATTTACCAGCCGTCAGTACTCCACCATTTTCACCAGCTTTATAATATGAGGTTGTTTCTCCGCCTGTCAGACGATCTATGGGATTTACAGAAATAGTACTACCAATATTCGACATTCGCTTCTTAGGTAGATAGCTGTAGCATGAATACAAAAAACCTTCCGTACGGCTAGGAGTATTATAAGAATCTTCAATTTTTGCGCGTTCGTCAGGCATCACATCCAGATAATTACATGATGAGAACACCATGCTTACCATAACTATATATACAAAGATTATTGATTTCATAATTTTATATTTAATTGTTTATGGTCATTTGGAAACCAAAATTAATAGTGCGTTGAGTAGGATATTTCATTCCCGAACCACCTCCCATCTCGATCCCACAATTTAAAACTGGAAATAGTCAACAAGTTAGAACCACTGATATAAAACCGCATATTCTTTATGGTATATCCGATTTCCGCATTCTTCAATTTTAGAAATGAGGCATCACGCAACCAATAACTTGAATTTTGATTGTTATTCAGATTATCTTTTGAAGTTAACCGAGGATATTTGGCAAACTCATTGGGATTCGTAGTAGTCCAACAGTTTTCAGCAACAAAATCAAGAACTCCTCTCCGTGCCGTATTTGAATTTCCAACAAAAGGATGAAACCCACTCATCATCAATGACGTACGAGCCGCTCCTTGAAAGAAAAACGAGAAATCCAAATTCTTGAATTTAATAGAAGGGCCAAATCCATAGATGATTTCCGGCACCGTAGGGTATCCCATAGCTACACGGTCATTCGTATTTATCACGTTATCAGTGTTACCATTGACATCAGCGATATCTTTATATTTAATATCGCCCGGCATCAACGGGAAATTGGCAAATCCATGCGTTTTGTCATATGCGTCAAGCATCGCCTGATCCTTTATAAGTCCGTCGGATATGTATCCATAAATAGTATTAACAGGATTTCCAATCGTAGAGACATTCGGATATTGCCGGTTCAACGGTTCGTCACGTTTCAATATTTTATTATGTGCATAGGTAAAAGTACCTTTAAAAGATATAAACCAATTTTTATTAAACTGTTTATTATAATCCAAGCTTGCGTCAATTCCCTTATTTTCCATCTCACCCAAATTTGCTGAGATTTTTGTTGCACCAGTTCCTAGCATTGCCGGAATAGAAGCTCTTTCCATAAAAATATCCGTCCGTTTTTCTTTAAAGAAATCAATAGAAAATGCTAAATCATAGAATATACGGGTATCCAAACCCACATTTATTTTTTCACCGACTTCCCAAGTAAGATTTGGATTTGCATATCTAATCCATGTTGGTCCGGACAAGGTTTTGCTTTGTCCAGAAGAACCTGTACCTGTCATAAAAGCAATTCCTGCATTATTTAAATCCTCCAGAAATGTAAACCTTCCAGCTCCGGTCTGGTCATTACCTACTAATCCCCATGAAGCACGCATTTTGAACTGTGGGAGAATATTTTTCAACGGCTTCCAAAAATTTTCTTCAGCGATATTGTAACCCAACGCAACAGAGGGGAAAAAGCCAAACTTTTTACTTTTAGGAAAATTCTCAGAGCCATTATAACCAAAATTTGCTTCTATCAAATATTTATGACTAAACGCATAAGAGAGTCGTCCTGCAATCCCCTGTTTCCGACGAGGAAGACTTGTAAACAGATCAACCGGATCAGAGTTGTTTTCTTCCTGATTATACAACAGCATTGCATTAACATCATGTACTTTGTTGAATTTTCGATTATAATTCAACGTTGCTTGTATATATATCTACGATCACCTGTAGTACTTCCTTCTGTTTTTAATTCCGTACTTTTCTCTGTACCGATAATACCCGTAGTATACTTACTAGTTGCCGGATCGGAAGAATTGATTTCATACTGATTAATGTTTCCTTTTCGAAGACTTTCGGAATAACTCCTGTTTTTATATGATATCAATGCATTAAATTCCAATCCTTTGACAAACATATCCAATTTCTGATTTATTCTCAAATTAGCTACTACTGTCGTTTGACTATAGCTGCTATAACCAGATACGTAATCTGCTACAGGGTTTACATAACTTCCATTAGGAGCACCAGACTTTCCTCCCCATCTAATATGAGTATCTTCCATTGATTCTGCAGGAAAGTAAATAGGGAAATCAACAGGATTTGCCATTAATGCACTTGAAAAGATACTAGCCACATCTTTTTCCGGTCCATCCCATTCTTTTATGGAAGCGTTAAGACCCAAAGAAACTTTGGTTGTCGAAGTCGCTTTTATATTCAGGTTATTTACAAAATCATAATTCCAGATATTCAAATTATTATTATACGAATAAAAGTTCTTACTTAATGACTTCAAATTACCATCTGTATGTTTCACGCTTGCACTCATGAAATAATCCATTCTTTTACTCCCTCCACGTATATTAAAATTAAATCGCTGTGCAAAAGAGTTCTTTTTAAACATCTCATTATACCAATCTACATTGGGATATAAATATGGGTTTATCCTATTCTCAGTTGCTTCAATTTGCTCTGAAGAGTAAACATCCAACGTAGCAGGTTCACGAGTTTGCGCCTCATTATACAGATTCATATAAGTAACGCCGTCTACCATTGTCGGCACATCTGTTAGTTGAGAGACAGCGCCTTCAACACGAAGTTTATAATAGGCTTTGCCAGATCAGATCCATTTTTCGTCGTAATGATCATAACACCGTTAGCACCACGAGTTCCATAAAGAGCAGTTGCAGTAGCATCTTTCAATATAGAAAAGCTTTCAATAACTTCCGGATCAAGGGCATTTAATTGTACGGAATTAATTTCCACCCCATCCAATACAATCAAAGCATCCGTAGCTCCACTAAATGTTGAAGCACCACGTATCCAAAAATTAGCTCCGTCAGCACCCGGTTGTCCTGAACGTTGTACCGCAATAACTCCGGATAAACGTCCGGCAAAACTAGAACTCAAACTTGAAGAAGGAACTTTCAATTCACTTGGTTTTACTTGCTGAACTGAGCCAACCATACTTCCTTTTTCTGACCGATGCCAAAAGCCGTAATAACAACTTCCTCCATCTCTTTCACATTTTCCTTCAACGTAATTGTTATATTTTGCCTATTTCCAACAACAACTTCTTGCGTCTCATAGCCAATATAAGAAATAACCAAAACAGATGTAGAGGAAGGAACGGTCAGATGATACAATCCATCAACATCGGTTACAGTACCAATATTTGTACCTTTCACCTGTATAGTCGCTCCAATGATAATATCTCCCTTGTCATCCTTTATCAAACCCTGAATAAGTTTTTTAGAATTACTTTGCTCCGATGTATTCACATTTTCTACACCTTTCTTTTTCAAAGCGATCTGGCGACCTTTTATTTCATACATTATAGAGGTTCCAGTCAACAATTGTCGTAGAACTTCTTCAATCTCTTGCCCAACAATTTTTACTGAAACTTTTCTGGAAGTATCAAGTAAATCATTGCGATACATAAATATAAATTCACTATGTTTTTCAATGTATCCGAGGATTTCTTTAATAGAAGTTTTATTAAACTCAAATGTGAATTTTTTTTCCTGCGCATAGGCAGAATTTGACGCAAAACTCCATAATGAGACTAATAAGAATCCTAATACAAGTATAATTTTCGTTAACTGTTTCGTTATACTTGCTCTTTTTAATTCATTTTCCATAAATTTGCAAAATTAATTATACTAATTAATAAAAGTGTTTTTCACTTAATCCGAGCAATATTCGCAGTATTGTTCGGATTTTCTAGCTTAATGTGGATTTCTGTTATATTTTCATATGTTTCATTTTTAAGATTAAACATTCCATTCCAAATTCTATTGTACAATTTCCTCTAGAGGTTTCAATATATAAATGTTATTTTGTTTAACAGAAGTAAAGCCACCTGTCGATGATAATCTTTCCAATGCCTCGTGTATTCCACATTCCAAATCTATTTTGCCGGACATTATTACTTGGGAAATTTCTTCACTGCAATGAATGCTAACACCATAATAACGGCTTAACTTTGCTAAAATTACACGTAAAGGTTCATTATTTAATGATAGTATACCTTTAGTCCAAAGTATATATTCTTCCGCATTCACATGAGACTTCCGTATCAGGCCATTCGATAGAATGGTAGCTTTGTTGTCAGGAGTAAGAATCAATTCTTTACCAGATCTACTCTTTATATTTACCTTACCATGTAACAGTACAACTTCCGCATCATCTGAGGTATCACTATAAGCATTTATATCAAATGCAGTTCCTAACACCTGAACATCAAAACCGGATGTTTGTACAATGAAAGGAACTCTTTTATCAGGTGTCACATTCAAAAAAACCTCACCTTCAACATATATTTCTCTACTTTTTTTCGAGAATACGCGTGGATAAACAACTTTTGTTCCGGCATTCACATACATTTGGGTTCCGTCAGAAAGTACTAAACGAGTATATTTACCTTTAGGAACAATAAGTCGATTGTAACCATCCGACTTATCTTCATTCACTTGCCCATTATCCACTTGTTGTTCATTAATGCTGACTACTCCATTTGTATTGTATGCCACTATAGCTCCTTTGTCAACTGTCACAGTTTTATCATCAGAAAAAATTAACTGTATTTCTTCCGTTTCGTCCGAAACTTCTTTCAACGTAAACGCAATTTCCTCCAGCCTGTCATCTTTCATCCTCCAGTCAACTGTCATAAACAAGAAAAGCAAAATAGCAGCTACGGCAGCCGAAGCACTCCAATATAGAAGTAGATGTCTTCTATGTACTATTTTTCTTCTTGGTGACGCGACCTGCTCCAAAGGAGCAGTCTGCTTGCGTATAGAAAATAATAATTCACTCAAATCAGAAGTTACAAGGTCATCTTTCAGCAAAAGACTTTTTTCCCATTCCTGCTGCAACATCGATAAAAGTTCTTCTTCAGAACGATGATTTATTTCTTCACGTAGTTTTCTATACTGTTCGGTAGTAATTTGTCCGGCAGTATATTTTGCAATTAATTCATTTATATCTTCTCGCTCATACAATTCTAATCTTTTATAAGTAATAGCCACAAACACATAAAATATACTAGTCATACATACATGTTATACAACATATATCACACAATATCTTAGTGAAAAAAGAAATTTAGAAAAATAAAAAGAGGAAAAAAGAAAGATACTCTAACTCTTTACGAATAAGTTTAAGAGATGCAGAAAGCAGATTCCTAACAGATTGTTCCTTTAACTGAAGCATCTCCGCAATCTCTTTAACTGAATAGTTATCTTCTTTATTTAATTCAAAGACCTTTTGTTGACGTGGAGATAATAATGATTTAGCTTTTTGTAGTTTCGCCAAAAAAGAATCAAAATCAATTTTTTGAGTAGTCATTTGTTCCGAATAAGCTGCATCATTTATTAAAACAAGATAGTCTTCCATCTGCGGATGATTTAGCCGATAACGGAATTCTCGCAATACTAAGTGATAAGTAATAGTGAACAAATATGATTTAAAAGAGCTATCTGTATCAATAGTATGATGATTCGCCCATATTTTGACGAATGTTTCTTGTACTATTTCTTCAGCAGTAACCTTAGATTTCACCAATGAATAAGCAAAACGAAACAACAGCGGGACCCACTTTTTATACAAATAGGTATATGCTTCATAAGAGCCATTTTTTAACAACTCCAATAATTGTTTTTCATCGTATTCTATATACATAACATTCTGTATACATTCAATAGTAATGCGCAAAAGTAGAAAATAATATATTTTTCTCCAAACATACTCATAAATACTTTTTAATATCTTACCTTTCAACGATACATTCTGGTTTCCGTCTATTTATTCATCTAATATGCAATAAACTCAAAACGTTGCAAATTTCCGTCCACGTTTGCCCCATTTACATAAATAAAAACTATCTTTGCGTTTCAGAATCCCGAAAGACGAAAGAAATGGAGCAAATAGACAACCTAAAAGAGCTTATCAATCAAGGGGACGTGGACACAGCGATTGAGCAATTGGACCAGCTTCTCCAAGACACTTCTGTCGAAAAAGAGAAAGATACTCTTTACTATTTACGGGGAAATGCCTACCGGAAAAAAGGAGATTGGAAACAGGCACTGGATAATTACCAGTTTGCCATTGATATCAATCCGGAAGGTCCTGCCGTTCAGGCAAGAAAAATGGTAATAGATATCCTCAACTTCTACCACAAGGATATGTTCAATCAATAAAAGATATGTTTAATCAGTAATCGAACTCAAAGATAACGTAATAAATAAAGATTATGGCAAAAATCAAAGGAGCAATCGTAGTCGACACGGAGCGTTGCAAAGGATGCAACCTGTGCGTAGTGGCGTGTCCGCTCGATGTAATCGCCCTCAACAAAGAGGTCAATATGAAAGGCTATAACTATGCCTGGCAAGTGAAAGAAGATACCTGCAACGGATGTAGCTCGTGTGCAACGGTTTGTCCGGACGGATGTATATCTGTGTATAAAGTAAAAGTAGAATAAAAGAAAAGAATATGGCAGAAGAAGTTGTATTAATGAAAGGAAACGAAGCTATCGCCCATGCAGCTATCCGTTGCGGTGCGGACGGTTACTTCGGTTATCCTATTACTCCCCAATCGGAAGTGTTGGAAACGCTTGCCGAACTGAAACCGTGGGAAACAACCGGCATGGTAGTACTCCAGGCGGAAAGTGAAGTGGCAGCTATCAATATGGTATATGGAGGCGCAGGTAGCGGAAAAATGGTGCTGACGTCTTCTTCAAGTCCCGGTGTAAGTCTGAAACAGGAAGGAATCTCCTACATCGCAGGTGCCGAACTTCCTTGTCTGATTGTCAACGTAATGCGTGGCGGTCCCGGACTGGGTACTATCCAGCCGAGTCAGGCAGATTATTTCCAGACAGTAAAAGGCGGTGGCCACGGTGATTACAAATTGATTGCTCTTGCTCCGGCGTCCGTACAGGAAATGGCGGATTTCGTTGCGTTGGGATTCGAACTGGCATTCAAATACCGTAACCCGGCTATCATCCTCGCCGACGGTGTGATCGGGCAAATGATGGAAAAAGTGGTTCTTCCGGCGCAGAAACCACGCCGTACGGAAGAAGAAGTGATAGCACAATGCCCATGGGCTGCTACCGGAAAAGCTAAAGGCCGTAAGCCGAACATTATCACTTCTCTGGAACTGAAACCGGAGGCTATGGAAATAAACAATCTCCGTTTCCAGGCTAAATACCGTGAAATTGAAAAGAACGAAGTACGCTTCGAAGAAATAAACTGCGAAGATGCAGAATATCTGATTATTGCTTTCGGTTCAATGGCACGTATCGGTCAAAAAGCCATGGAGCTGGCACGCGAAAAAGGTATCAAAGTAGGTATCCTTCGTCCTATCACATTATGGCCGTTCCCGACAAAAGCAATTGCTGCTTACGCTGACAAAGTGAAGGGTATGCTTGTTACAGAACTGAATGCCGGACAAATGATTGAAGATGTCCGCCTGGCTGTGAACGGTAAAGTAAAGGTAGAACATTTCGGACGTCTCGGCGGTATTGTTCCCGACCCGGACGAGATTGTAACTGCTTTGGAAGAAAAAATAATCAAATAACGAAACGATGAATCCTGATAAAATAAGAAACGTACTGAACATCCTTTTTATGATATTGGCTCTTGCGGCTATTATCACCTACTTTGTTGTAGGAAAGGAAGACTTTAAAATGTTTATCTACGTATGCGGCGCGGCAATCTTTGTCAAGCTAATGGAGTTTTTTATACGGTTCACCAACAGATAAGGAGAAGAAGTTATGACTAAAGAAGAAATAATCAAACCCGAGAATCTGGTTTACAAGAAACCGACTCTGATGAACGATAATGCCATGCACTACTGCCCGGGTTGCAGTCACGGCGTGGTACACAAGCTCATAGCCGAAGTGATAGAGGAAATGGGCATGGAAGATAAAACGGTGGGAATCTCTCCGGTAGGATGTGCAGTTTTCGCCTACAATTATCTGGACATTGACTGGCAGGAAGCAGCACACGGACGTGCGCCTGCTGTGGCAACTGCCGTGAAACGCCTATGGCCGGATCGTCTCGTTTTCACATACCAGGGTGACGGTGACTTGGCTTGTATCGGCACAGCCGAAACGATCCACGCATTGAACCGTGGCGAGAATATCACGATTATCTTTATCAACAATGCAATCTACGGTATGACCGGCGGACAAATGGCGCCGACTACACTGGTGGGAATGAAAAGTTCCACTTGTCCTTACGGACGTGACGTCGAGCTCCACGGTTATCCGCTGAAAATTACCGAAATCGCTACCCAACTGGAAGGAACAGCTTACGTAACCCGCCAGTCCGTACAATCCGTACCGGCGATTCGTAAGGCGAAGAAAGCGATCCGTAAAGCATTCGAGAATTCAATGAGCGGTAAAGGTTCTAACTTAGTGGAAATCGTTTCTACTTGTAGCTCAGGCTGGAAGATGACTCCGGAGAAGGCTAACAAATGGATGGAAGAACATATGTTCCCATTCTATCCGCTAGGTGATTTAAAAGATAAAGAATAACGCTAAAAGTCAACAGAACAATGAAAGAAGAAATAATTATAGCAGGATTCGGTGGACAAGGCGTATTGTCTATGGGTAAGATCCTGGCTTATTCGGGGCTAATGGAAGGCAAAGAAGTAAGCTGGATGCCGGCATACGGTCCCGAACAACGCGGTGGAACAGCCAACGTTACAGTAATTGTAAGCGACGACAAGGTTTCTTCACCCATTTTGAGTAAATATGATACTGCTATCATTCTGAACCAGCCTTCACTCGAAAAGTTTGAAAATAAGGTGAAGCCCGGTGGTATCCTGATTTATGACGGTTACGGAATTATCAACCCTCCTACCCGCAAGGATATCAAGGTATATCGTATCGATGCCATGGACGCAGCCAACGAGATGAATAACGCCAAAGCATTCAACATGATTGTACTTGGCGGTTTATTAAAACTCCGCCCGATTGTGACATTGGAAAATGTAATCAAGGGATTGAAGAAAACTCTTCCGGAACGCCATCACCACTTGATTCCGATGAACGAAGAAGCAATCAAGAAAGGTATGGAATTAATCCGTGAGGTTTAATTAACAGATAATGTGCAATGGATAATTGATAATTATTAGCTACGTATAGTACGTATGCAACATAATTTTCAATTATCCATTATCATTAAATCAATTAAAGTAAGTATCTTTGCCTCCAATTATGAGACGAATCTTACTATTATATATATTACTTTCCGTTGTAGGGTTGACAACTGTCCATGCACAGTTTAATCCCGGTCGTCAACAAATCGACGAAAACGGATATGACCAATACGGTAACCAGGTAGACCCTGCAATGATTCCGGACAGACTGGATAGTGCAAACGTTGAAGTAAAGGGATTACCACCTACCTTATATATGTGGCGGATCAAAAACCAGCTGGGCGACCGGACGATAATCCCTGCCGACACCGCCTATCACCACTTTCAGAACACGAATCTCACGGAAGGAATCACCGGACATTACAATTATCTCGCCAATATGGGGTCGCCCCGTATGTCACGCATCTTCTTTGACCGCCGTTATCCGGAGCCGACCATTTTCATGGAACCTTTTTCCAGTTTCTTTGTCCGTCCCACAGAATTTAATTTTACGAACAGTAACGTTCCCTATACCAATCTGACGTATCATAAAGCCGGTAATAAGGTAAATGGAGAAGAACGTTTCAAATCCTACTTCTCTGTAAACGTAAACAAGAAGTTGGCCTCGGTTTCAACATTGATTATTTATACGGACGGGGATACTACAACAATCAGAATACTGCATACTTTAACGCTGCAGTTTTCGGCAGCTATATCGGAGACAGATATCAGGTGCAAGGAATATACAGTAACAACTATCTGAAGACTAATGAAAACGGAGGTATCACCGATGACAGATATATCACCGCTCCGGAGGAAATGGCCGAAGGACGAAGGGAATACGAATCAACCAACATTCCTACTGTATTGAGCGAAACAACCAACCGTAATCATGACTTTTATGTATTCCTGACTCAACGTTATAATCTAGGATTCAAACGTGACATTCCGCAGGCTGAAAACGACACGACTCCCGCCAAACAGGAGTTTGTACCGGTGACGAGCTTTATACACACCATTCAGGTAGAACGGGCACGCCATGGCTTCAATTCTTATGACGAAGTAGCGGACGGATATTATCAGAACACATATTTTGATAAGGACAATAAAGCGTTCGTAAGAGACAGTACTACTTATGTAGGAATCAAGAATACAATCGGCATCGCTTTACTGGAAGGTTTCAACAAATATGCAAAAGCCGGATTGACCGCATTCGCTTCTTACAAAATCAGTAAATATACGCTGATGAATAAGGACGGAGGACCATTACCCGACAAATACAATGAAAACGAGATATTCGTCGGAGGAGAGTTATCCAAACGGGAAGGGAATATTCTTCACTATCACGCAATCGGTGAAGTGGGACTTGCAGGAAAAGCAATCGGACAGTTCAATGTAAAAGGAGATATAGACCTGAATTTCCCGTTATGGAAAGATACCGTCAGCCTTATTGCCCGCGGTGAGGTCAGCAACCAGCTTGCACCTTTCTATATGCGTCATTACCATTCCAAACATTTCATGTGGGATAATGATATGGATAAGGAGTTCCGTACACGTATCGAAGGGGAACTAAGTATTGCACGCTGGAAAACCCGGCTAAGAGCGGGAGTAGAAAACATCAAGAACTATACGTATTTCAACCAACAGGCAACGCCCGAACAGAAAAGCGGAAGCCTTCAAGTATTATCGGCAAGCCTCAACCAGGACTTCAAGCTCGGGATCTTCCATTTAGATAATGAAGTAACCTGGCAGAAATCCAGTGACCAGACTGTGCTACCCTTGCCCGATCTTTCTTTGTATCATAACTTTTATATGCAGTTTAAATTAGCAAAGAAAGTGCTTAGCGTGCAATTAGGTGCCGACGTGCGATATTTCACGAAATACAATGCACCCGCCTATATGCCGGCTATCCAAAATTTCTACCTGCAACCGGAAGAAGGTAAAGTAGAGATAGGCGGTTATCCGATAGTGAATGTTTATGCTAACTTACATTTGAAACGTACCCGTTTCTATGTGATGATGTATCACGTCAATCAAGGAATGAGCAAA
>ENA-OQCK01000092-OQCK01000092.1-human-gut-metagenome-genome-assembly--contig:-NODE-92-length-50716-cov-3.142402_pt1 | contig 50716 bp, 46 predicted proteins | sample MGYA00242498_ERZ504578 | MGnify/ENA primary metagenome ERZ504578 (study PRJEB26092, sample SAMD00036229) | human gut metagenome | host: Homo sapiens | study: EMG produced TPA metagenomics assembly of...
CTTCCGTTGCCTGATCTATCGTTGTATCACAACTTCTATATGCAGTTCAAGCTGGCAAAGAAAGTACTTAGTGTACAATTGGGTGCCGACGTGCGTTATTTCAGCAAATACAATGACACCCGCTTATATGCCGGCTATCCAAAGCTTCTATTTGCAACCGGAAAATGACCAGGTAGAGATAGGAGGTTATCCGATCGTGAATGTATACGCAAACTTACATCTAAAGCGTACACGTTTCTATGTAATGATGTATCACGTGAATCAAGGTATGAGCAGCCCGAATTACTTCTTGTCTCCTCACTACCCTATCACCCGCGTGTACTGAAATTCGGTTCTTTCATGGAATTTCTATGATTAACAAAACCTTTATGCTTATGGAGACACGCCCGAAACTGAGACTATTCAGATATTTAGTGCCTGTTATCATTATATTGGCACTTATTTTCACTTTCCGATATTGCGGAAAACAAGAAAAACCCTTAGGCATCCGCGTGATTATGCCGCCATTGCCAAAGAAGGAATACTACGTGTAGCTACCGAATACAACTCAATCAGTTTTTATGTGGACGGTGACACTATCTCCGGCTTCCATTATGAACTGATACAGGCCTTTGCCCGTGATAAAAGACTGAAAGCAGAAATCACCCCAGTCATGAGTTTCGAAGAACGGCTGAAAGGACTGAGTGAAGGGCGTTATGATGTTATTGCTTATGGAATATTGGCGACTAGCAAATTAAAAGATTCCCTGCTTCTCACCTCTCCCATTGTCCTTAACAAACAAGTCCTGGTTCAACGCAAAGAGAATGGAGAAAACGATTCACTCTATATCCGTAACCAACTGGATTTAGCCCGGCGGACACTTCATGTCGTAAAAGGTTCGCCTTCTATCTTGCGTATTCAGAACTTAGGAAATGAAATCGGAGACACCATTTACATAAAAGAAATAGAAAAATATGGCCCCGAACAATTGATTTCACTAGTAGCACACGGAGACATTGACTATGCAGTTTGTGACGAAAGCATTGCACGGGCAGTAGCGGATTCCTTGTCGCAGATTGATATCAATACGGCTATCAGCTTCACACAGTTCTACTCATGGCAGTCAGCAAGCAATCCCCCGTTTTACTCGATAGTTTGAATACGTGGCTGGATAAGTTCCAAAAGAAATCAGAATATCAAAAGATTTATAAAAAATACTATAATCAATAAAGTTGCTCTTGACAAAAAATAGTTTTATCTTTGGGCTTTGTTAAAACAGACACAATAGGTATTACAATTATGAGTGAAAAGATAATTAAATGGGGATTCATCGGTTGCGGCGAAGTCACCAAAACGAAAAGTGGTCCTGCTTTCCAAAAAGTAGAACATTCGGAAGTCGTAGCTGTAATGAGTCGCGACGGTGCAAAGGCAAAAGCCTATGCCAAAGAAAGAGGTATCAAGAAATGGTATGACGACGCACAGGAACTGATAGACGATCCGGAAGTAAATGCTATATATATCGCCACTCCTCCTTCTTCTCATGCTACTTATGCTATTATGGCAATGAAAGCAGGTAAGCCTGCATACATTGAAAAGCCAATGGCACAGACATACGAAGAGTGTACCCGTATCAACCGTATTTCGCAAGAAACAGGCATTCCTTGTTTCGTTGCTTACTACCGACGTTATCTCCCGTACTTCCAAAAAGTAAAAGAGCTTGTAGAAAACGGTTCTATCGGTAACGTTATCAATGTACAGATACGTTTCGCACAGCCACCACGCGATCTGGACTATAACCGTGAAAATCTTCCCTGGCGTGTACAAGCGGACATTGCCGGAGGCGGTTACTTCTACGATCTTGCCCCGCATCAGATAGATTTATTGCAGGATATGTTCGGTTGCATTCTCGAAGCAAATGGTTACAAGAGCAACCGCGGAGGACTTTATCCCGCCGAAGATACCTTAAGTGCCTGTTTCCAGTTCGACAACGGATTGGTAGGTAGCGGCTCCTGGTGTTTCGTAGCGCACGACTCGGCCCGCGAGGATCGTATAGAAATCATCGGAGACAAAGGAATGATTTGTTTTTCTGTCTTCACCTACGAACCTATCGGACTGCATACCGAACGCGGACGCGAAGAAATCTGTATCGGTAACCCGGAACATGTACAACAGCCTCTTATCCAAGCGGTGGTAGACCATCTATTAGGTAAATCCATCTGTTCCTGCGACGGTGAAAGTGCCACACTGACCAACTGGGTTATGGACAAGATTCTCGGAAAGCTTTAAACGGATATTTCCTACCGTTTTATCAGTATTCAAGATCCCGAACTTTATCCGTTCTCTTTCGGCGTCTGCTGGTACTGGTAGAAAATTAAAGGAAATCGTTCCTTGGTATATTGTTAGTTTTTTCTATCTTTGTAGAAAGATGTTATTTCTGAAAAGAAGTAAATAGGATAAAACTAACAATATTTTTATTGCCATGACTAAAGAAGAACTAATGCGGAAAGCATAGAGCTTTCAAAAGAAAATGTCGAAAATGGTGGAGGCCCTTTCGGTGCTGTTATCGCCACCAAAGATGGAGTGATTATCGCTACCGGTGTAAACCGCGTCACAACGTCTTGTGATCCTACTGCACATGCCGAAGTTAGTGCAATACGTGCCGCAGCCGCCAAACTGGGAACATTTGATCTTAGCGGATATGAGATATACACCTCCTGCGAACCTTGTCCCATGTGCTTGGGTGCTATTTATTGGGCACGACTGGACAAGATGTACTACGGTAACAACAAAACCGACGCCAAAAATATCGGTTTTGACGATTCTTTTATCTACGACGAACTGGAACTGAAACCAGAAGACAGAAAACTTCCCTCCGAAATTTTACTACCCAATGAAGCTATTACCGCCTTTGAGGTTGGGCAGCCAAAGAGGATAAAATAGAATATTAGATTTCTCTTTTTTATTATTAACTAATTAACAACCCTGCAAATGAAAAGAAAAAACCTTCTAGTTTTTCTAACAGCAGCATGCCTGTTTGGTTGTCAACAACAAGACAACCTGCAAGACCCCAGTAAAGAAGCTATCGACTTCTCTACTTCTATCGACAACCAAAGCATCACTGACTTGCTTACTCGTAACAGTGCCGCTTTATCGCTTCCCGTAAAGAATAGCTTCTCAACTGGAGATGTAATCTCAATGTCAGTTTCCAATCAAGACTATCTTCCGTTTGCCCTAGGCGTAGATAGTCAGACATGGGACGAGATAGACACAGACGTTGAATCTGTTACATTCTATGCTCATTACCCCGAATTGACTGACGAAGCTGCTACCAGAGCATTGGGAAAACGTTACCGCAGTATAAAGGGAGGAAAAGAACATCTATTCGGAATAGCTCAAGCCATTCGCGGAACTAAAAACGTAGCCTTAAAGTTCAAACGAATGACTGTACCCGTCATCTTACTTGACGAGGACGGCAGACCGTATAACGGTAAAGCAAGTATCAAACTTCGTTTGAGAAACAGAGGTATTCAAGATCTTTTTAACGGAAAGGTTGAGTTGGACAAGAGCGCGGAAGCCGAGGATATCAATATCAAAAAGGTATCTGACGGAGAATTAACCAACTTAATCCCGCAAGAAACGATCAAAGCTGGAGAAGTAATTGGAGAAGTATCCATAGAGGGAGAAAAACAAGAAATCGTAGCAAATCAGGATGTTGAAGTAAGTGCCGGAAATGCGATTGTCATGAGGTTCGCCCGCAACCGTGTCATCTTTGACGGACACACTCCATTGCGTAGATAACGCAGACAAGTAAAAACGAACATAAATAAAAATCCCTGGAACTGCCGTAGACACTCAGCATTCCTGGGATTTTTCACACACAAAAGTTATTATTGAAATTGAAAACTGTTCTTAATTAGTTTAGAAGCGCATACCTACGGTTAATAGTACTTGACTACGTGTATTAGTTACTTTAGTGGCCGGAGGAGTTACCATAGTCCACTCACCTTGAGTTAACTCAAATTCATTATAAAATGGATAAAAGTTCTCTTTATATGTAGACAACTGATAAGCTAAATCTGCATAAAACATTTTTCCTCTATATCCTATTCCTAATGTATAATTACTCTGTGATCTCTTATTAGAAAAATCAGTATCAGTTATAAGAGAATTGGAAGGAATATATTTCACAGCCTCATCTCTAAATACAGCAGAACTATAATTATATCCTAAACGAAAAGCAAACTCTGGAATTACCTTATACTCAGCTCCAATACGGAATGTATGTTCACCTTTCAAACAGTTCTTTACTTCAGCATTCTCAAATTCCATATCCCCACCGCCATCATTACTTGAATACTTAAATTTCATTGTAGAATAATCTTCATATTCATATTCCGCACCTAATGCTAAAGAAGTTCCGACAGTATATCCTAAACTAACGTTATATTTCCATGGTGTTACCAATCGATAATCCCGCTTCATATCTCCTACATAATCATAGGTATCTACAATTATACGTTTTAATTCATCAGTTTTTGCATCTCTATAATCATTGGTTACTATTGCACTCGTAGAATATGTTAACTTATAGAAAGTTGGGGTATGCACTGCAAAACCTATACGAAATGGAGAATATTCAAATGGACGAAGGATTAATCCCATTTTTACATCAAACCCAGAACCTGAGATATTGTTATAACTTTCAAGAGAATAACCTTCTCCTCTTTTATATGATTCATCATACCCAGAATATTTATCATAATCCACATCATAGCCCAATGGTCAATCCTAAATATACACGATCATTTATATTAAAAGATACATTAAAATCATACTGATCAATTCCCCCCTTTTCTCTTGAATTAAAAACAGAAGAAGGCTCTACCGGCAGAAAAGGAACATATAAATCTGGTTCATTATCAATCCGATCTCTTTCTGTCAGACCTCCTCGATACCCCAAAGCCCCAAGCCATCCAGCATCAGGATCTGAGAATATCCTATTTGCATTATCAAAATCCAAGTGCTGCCTAGAATTATCCCAAACATATCGTTCTGCATCAGTTGCCTGTAAAGCCATAGAATTAGTTTGAGAAACATAATATGGAGATCCCGGATTACTAGGATTCTCAACTACTCCCATCATCCCCGACATCGACATATTTTTATAAAAAGATTTAGAACGCTTATAATTAAATCCAAAATTTACATAACGTAATGGAGTCTGATTACCTATTTTAGTAGCAAAAACAACTCCTATATTATCAAACGACCATCTATTCTTATCTATAGTTGATTTTTGACCTTCATATTTACTCTCCATTCCATAAGCTGAATAACTAAATGAAGTCATTACATCATTACTCCGATAGATACCAATACCAGCAGGATTTGTCCCCATTGTAGTTATATCTCCACCTAATGCCCCCATCGCACCACCCATTCCTACAAAACGAGCTGTACCATTCAAATCTTTATCTGCTATTTTGACACCATCATATACAGATTGTGCACTAACGGCTCCTATCACAAAAGATAAAGTATATATTACTGTTATAATCTTCTTCATAATCTAAATTAATCATATTAATACTATCTTCTAATTATCTTCTACTACTCCTACTAGAAGAACCGCCTCCTGAACGGGACGAACTACCGCCACCTGAATAACTACCGCCACTTGAACGAGAACTGCTACTGCTGGCTGGAGAATAACTTCTAGAAGATGAAGAAGAACGGTTACTATTATAGTTACTACGAGTGCTTTCCCTCGAATAAGTACGTGATGGAGAAGCAGAACTACCTCTATTATATGTCGAACTGGATCTTCTTGAAGAAGGAGAATATGTAGATGAACTACGAGCACTACTTCCGCGGGAACTATTATAAGAACTAGCACGAGTAGAGGTGCGAGTACTTGTCCCACTACTACGAGTACTACTTGGACGGGTATATGTACTTCTTCTTGAGGAGGATACATCTGAACGAGTAGATACTCCAGAACGTATGGATTCACTTCTTGAACCAACTACTCGCCCCGTTGAGACACGACCTCCAGAAGGTACGCTAGTAGTCCTACGTACTTGCGAACGACCATAATCTGAACGACGAGAAGTAGAAGAACTATATCTACTAGGAGCATATGAACGGCGACCCGTATAAGTGTTGCGTGCCCAATGGCTTCCAACCACCCCAGCCCCAGCTAGGACCGCCGTGCCAATAGTGATGATGTCCCCAATAGCCACCGCCATACCAACCACCCCAGTAGCCACCATACCAGCCGCCCCAGGAACCCGGTAATATCCCCAAGAGTAGTAAGGACGATTCCAGCCCCAGCCATAATTCCAACCCCAGCCGTAAGAACCATAACGCCAATCCCACCAAAGCGGGTTACTGAACGTCGGGAATGCATAAGCATACATGCCGTCGGTATATACGTTCCAGTCCCAGGAATTCGGTCCGTAAACTACGTCCCAATATAACGGGCTGCTAATGCTAATAGCAAAACGCGGATTACGGAAACGGATGATACGTTCTGCGTACTCATAATCTTCCTGTGTACCGTCAAATTCGCCGGTCACCCATTCTCCATCCAAATCCGGATTAGATTTTTCTTTTATATATAAGGTATCATTGTCCATTACGAACTCATTATCACGTGCATCGTAACGGCGATATATTCATCCACATCCCGTGTTTTTCCCTTACGGTCCTGAACAACTACGGTAGTACCCGGTGAAGTATAGATGTTGGTCACCTGTTGTTTCGTTTCCTTCTTAACCGGAATTTCTTTCTTCTCCTGTTTATCTTTGGAAGGTACGAAGTAAAGGTCGTCATCAACGCTTTGTGCCAGCAAGCCTATCGGTAGGCACAAGGCAAATAGCAAGAAGTAAACAATCTTTTTCATATCATCTCGGTTTATGTAATTACTTAAACTTATTCACATTACAAAGATAAGGAAGAGATTTTTCGTCCGAAGGAGATTTTCCCCAAAGGATAATAGGGAAATCCCTATTTCTAACTATCTTAGTAGAAGATACATTGCACCTTGGCATAAAATTCAAGTAAACTTGATTTTCTATACTTGGTTTGTAGTATCTTTGCATATTATTTACCAGAAAATAAAACAACTATGAAGTATTTTGAGTTCACGTTCCATACAAGTCCTTGTACCGAAACAGTTAATGACGTACTAACTGCAGTGCTAGGCGAAGTGGGATTCGAGAGTTTTGTTGAATGCGAAGGCGGACTGACCGCATATATCCAACAATCGGTATGTGATGAAAACGCTATCAAAACTGTAATCGCCGAATTTCCTCTATCCGATACGGAAATCACCTACACATTTACCGAAGCAGAAGACAAGGACTGGAACGAGGAATGGGAAAAGAATTTCTTCCAACCGATTATTATTGGAGACCGCTGTGTAATCCACAGTACTTTTCACCAGAATGTACCCAAAGCGGAATATGACATCGTCATCAACCCACAAATGGCCTTCGGTACGGGACATCACGAAACGACAAGCCTCATCATCGAAGAATTACTGGACAACGAACTGAAAGATAAATCCTTGCTCGATATGGGTTGTGGGACTTCTATTTTAGCTATCCTGCACGTATGCGGGGGGCACACCCCTGTACAGCCATCGACATCGATGAATGGTGTGTACGCAATTCTATCGAGAACATTGAACTGAATCATGTAGACGAAATCGACGTTTCACAAGGAGATGCTTCATCACTTACCGGAAAAGGGCCTTTTGACATTATCATCGCCAATATCAACCGGAATATATTATTGAATGACATGAAGCAGTACATTACCTGCATGCATCCAGGTTCAGAACTTTATATGAGTGGATTCTATGTAGATGATATTGCTGTTATCCGTGAAGAAGCGGAAAAAAACGGACTGGCTTTTGTACATTACAAAGAGAAGAACCGTTGGGCAGAGGTAAAGTTTATTTATCAAGGCTAATCCCCTCCAACTGATTTTTCCTAAAAAACAATATCCCCATGTCCGGACATCACATATAACAAAATGGGAATGTCGGACATAGGGATGTCACATATAAAGAAATTTATGCGAACTCCTTCTTTACTTGCTCACACCATTCCTTGATTTTCTTCTTTGCCTGTTCAGACTGATTATCCAAATCAATCACCAATCCGCACCACTGATTACCTCGTAAGGCTCTGGAACGTTCGAAAGTATAACCTTCAGAAGAAGTGAAGCCGACTAATGTAGCCCCGTCTCCTTCAAAAACTTCCGCCAACAAGCCAATACCATCGGCAAAGTTTTCAGGATAGCGTATCTGATCTCCGAGACCGAAAATAGCAACCTTTTTTTCCTTTCAGTTCCATTGTTCGAAGCTCCGGTAACAGTTCATCCCAATAAGTAGCAGCTCACCGTCAAACCACGTGGAAGCTCCAACAATAAAACAATCGTAAGCTGCAAAATCATTCTGCCATGCCTGTTCAATCGCTACTACTTCTATCTTATCTTCTCCAAACTCTTTCTGAATCTTCTCCGCTACCCAGCTTGTTCTTTCAGCCTTAGTAGCATAAAATAAACCTATCTTTTTCATAATCTGTACAATTTAATATTCCAACAAATTCTTGGCAGCTTCGTATATCTTAGCCTCATCCGGCAATATTTCTTTTCCAGAATCGGATTAAAGCCGACAGGAGTAAATGTAGAACCGACACGTTCTACCGGACCGTCCAAATAGCGGAACATCTCCCCTCCAATCATAGCCGCCAGTTCCGCACCGAAACCGGAGAATACTTTATCCTCGTGAACAACCAATGCTTTACTGGTTTTCTTTACTGATTCAAATATCGTTTCTTTATCCAACGGAATCAAAGAACGAATATCAATGACTTCTACTTTCCAGCCACCTTCTTTCTCCAGCCGTTCGGCAGCGTGTAAACAGAAATGGGTAGTGTTGCCATAGGTGATAATACTCAAATCTGTTCCTTCACGACGGATACGTGCCTTTCCGAAAGGAACTTCAAAATCTTCCGGTACAACGGCTGCTGCCTCCACCGAGTTATACAAAGCTTTCGGTTCGAGAAACAATGTAAAGCCCTTGGAACGCATACTGGTCCGCAATAATCCGGCGGCATCATCAGCAAAGGAAGGACAGACAATTCGTGCTCCGGGCAAAGTTGTCAAAGCTCCCTCTATATTTTGGGAATGGTATAATCCCCCACCAATATAACCACCGGAAGCTAGCCGTAAAGTTATGTTCGGAGCAAACTTTCCATTGCTACGCCAATACTCATGTGTACATTCTACATATTGTTCTACGGCAGGCCAGAAATAGTCAGCAAATTCCGCCCCTTCTATCACGACATGGATTTTAGGGTCAAAGCGGCTCATTCCGTTAGCTGTACCCACAATATAATCTTCCGCAATCGATGCGCTGAATACACGTGCATCACCAAACTCCTGCTGCATACCTTTAGTCACATTAAACACACCGCCTTTTTCCTTGTTTGCTACATCCTGTCCCCAGATAAACGTATCGGGGTTATGACGGAATTCAGCTTTCAACGTTTCGTTAATGGCGTTCACCATAAAAGTTTTCTCTCCTTCTGCCTGATGGATACCTTCTTTATACTTTTGAGGCTGATAAGGTTCGGGTATCACAAAGTCATAGATACTCTTGGGATCAGGATCGGGAGCAGACAAGGCCTTTCGATTAGCGGCTGATAATTCTTTCTTTGCATCAGTCTCTATTTGCAGCAATTCTTCTTCCGTCAAACGTTTATAGCGAAGCAACATCCGGCGGAATTTCATCAACGGGTCAGCTTCTTTTACATATTCCAGTTCGTTTTCATCCCTGTACAAGGTATGTTTATCCGAATTAGAGTGGGAACCGATACGGACGCAATTGGCTTGTACAATTACCGGGTTACGAGTGGTTATGGCATATTCCCGAGCTTCGGTCATAGCGTTCATCGAGTCAAACACATCTTTTCCATTACAATAGATAATTTTCAGGTTCTTGAAACCTGAGAAGTTCTCTGCCACTTTCCGATTGGCCGTCTGTTCGGATTTCGGGACGGAGATACCGTAACCATTATCCTGTATTACGAAAATCACAGGAAGACGCTCGAGACTAGCGCCATTGATGGCTTCATACACAAAGCCTTCGGAAGTAGCCGATTCTCCATGAGAAGTTATGGCAACTCCTTTATGACCATAATACACCATAGCTCTGGCTACACCTGCCGCATGGAGGTCATGTGTCCCCGTAGCAGACGAGATATTTTCGATGTGCCATTCCGGTTTTGCGAAGTGATTAGACATGTGCCGCCCGCCACTACCGGGATCAGTCGCTTTCGATATACCATTCAGGATAATTTCTTCTGCAGTCATTCCGGCAGAAAGCACAGTCAGCATATCCCGGTAATAAGGGAACAGAAAGTCTTCGCCGAGAGTAAAAACCTGCCCAATAGCCAGTTGGATTCCGTCATGTCCTGCATAAGGAGCATGGTAAGACCAACCTAACGATTGCAGCAAATAGGAAGGGGCTTTCTCATCCAGAGCACGTCCCAATGTCATCAGATGATACCACTTCTTCAAGGTTTCAATATCTGTATTTTTATATCATACTTTTCATAGTTAATGAACTCTTTATTAATGAAACAATCAGTTGAATCAACCTTTCCAGTTCTCCAGATAATCGGCTATGAAATGCAGGAAGTTACCACCCAGCATACCGTCTACCACCCGATGATCGTAAGACAAGGAAAGATACATTTTATGACGAATAGCAATCGTATCACCTTCCGGTGTCTCCACAACAGCAGGTTTCTTTTCAATGTATCCCACTCCCAGAATAGCTACTTGAGGCTGATTTATAATCGGCGTACCGAATAAGCTCTTGAATGTACCGAAATTAGTAATAGTAAATGTTCCGCCATCAATGTCTTCCGGCATCAATTTGTTATCTCTTGCTTTTAATGCCAATGAATCAATGGCGACTGCCAATCCGTTTAGATTCAAATGGTCGGCATCATGCACCACCGGAACAATCAGATTTCCGTCATTCAAGGAAACAGCGATACCGACATTGATGTGTTTCTTGAAAAGAATATTATATCCGTCTACCGATACATTCAGCTGCGGATAAGTTACCAGCGCTTTCGCTACCGCTTCCGTAATCACAGGCATATAGGTCAGCTTCACTCCTTCGTGACGGAAGAAGACATCCTTATTCTTTTCACGCCAACGGACTAGCTTGGTTACATCCACTTCCAGCACATTCGTAACATGTGGAGATACTTCTTTGACATAACCATGTGGTCGGCAATAATCCGACGGACACGGTCCATTTCTTTCATCTCTACTCCGGACGTATTGATAGGGGCAGATGATTGGGGTGTAGCAGTGGAAGCCACAGATTGTACAGCAGGTACTGGAGATGACTTTGGACTCGCTGAAGCAGCAGGCATAATAGCCGACGGTGCATTTGCAGTCGAAGTTATGCCTATTGTTGCCGGTTTCGGCTCGCTAACAAGTCCTCTCTTTTTCCTGTCAATATAATCTTTTATATCTTTTTTACTCAATCGTCCTTCATAGCCAGTCCCTTGCAGGGTATCCAGTTCTTCCTTCGGAATCTTAGCGTCCCGTGCCAATTGAATCACCACTGGAGAGTACCAACGTTCTTCGACAGCAACACCCGGTTTCGGCACTTCATTATGGGATTTCTCTTTAGTAGTTTCCTGAGAGGAGTTCGATTCATTGGAAGTTTCCTGTTCACTAGCACTGTCACCGTCCAAATTAATAACAGCAACGACAGTGCCCACCGCTACCGTATCTCCCTCTTTACACAAAATCTCCATTACTTTCCCCGCTACCGGAGAAGGTATTTCCGCACTCACTTTGGCAGTGTTTACTTCAAAAAGCACATCGTCTTCCTGAACCGACTCACCTACCTTTACAGACCAAGAAACAATTGTTCCTTCGGTTATACTCTCGCCCAACTTAGGCATTTTTATTTCGAATCTTGACATAGACAGTAAATTTATTATTCAACCTTGACACATTACAACAATACGTTGAAATAGAAAGTTTTAAGTTAAAGTATTTTTAACCGGACATCAACGGTTACATATCCATTCTTCACGAATGTACTTCTCCGAACGAAGCCGGTTGACAGCTTCCTTCTCCTCTACACTGAAAGAACTGACGGATTGCGATTCACTGAAATATTGAAAAGCATTTTCCTTGAAATCATCCACACTCCCCGCCGGCAAATATCTACCGATATTAGTAACCTCACTCCGAACGGAAGGAACGGCATATACGGAAGACAAAGTGCCGTCATGAGCTATCACATCCGGATTCAATACCTTATTTAATATCGTGAGGTCTGTATCATAAAGCAGTGTGCAATGATATAATACTCTGTCTTTATGTACACACTGTGCACTCCCCGATATTTTCAATCCATTCAGATAGATACCCAGCCGTTCATCTCCTTTAGCTTCTATACCGATGAATGACAGAAAGTCTAACGTTCGCTGAAGATAATGAACAAATTCAGGCAAACGCGAAACTGTTTCTATAAAAGTAAAATTGACATTACCCAAATCGTGATATACTGCCCCTCCTCCCGAGAAGCGACGGGCAATAGCTATCCGGTGCTGTTTCGCCCATTCCTTGTCAACTTCCGACCGAAGACGCTGATGTTTCCCTATCACAACAGAAGGAACACTCTGCCAAAGCATAAAAACATCCTCCGTTCCCTGCTTCAGCAAATACTCTTCTGCCGCTAAATGGAAATAAATATCAGTATAAGGACTGTATATACATCGAATCATAGGTCTCGAAGATAAGGGATTAAAACATTACTTCGTGATAAATCTCTCCAACCGTCGGATGCGGAAATACGGTCTTCTGAAATTCTTCCAGCGTATATCCTCTCTGAATAGCAATGCCTGCTATGACAATCAACTCCGACGCCGGATTTCCCAGCATGTGGCAGCCGATGATTTTGCCCTCTTCATCCTGAATCAATTTACAGAGACCGTTCCCTTGCTCATTCTCCGCAACGAATCGTCCGGAATAAGCCATTGGTAGTTTCGTAACACGATAAGGGAGTCCGAGTTTTATCAGTTCTTCCTCAGTCTTACCTACTCCTGCCATTTCGGGATTCGTATAAACAATTCCCGGCACACAGTCGTAGTTCATCCGATCTTCTACTCCCAATATATGATTGATAGCAACTTCTGCTTCACGAATGGCGGTATGTGCTAATAAAGAATATCCTGTAATATCTCCGCAAGCATATACCCTAGGATGAGTAGTCAGTAAATGTTCATCTACTTTCACTCCATTCCGATGTAGCTCTATATTCAATTGTTCTAATCCTACGTTGGATAAATTTGCCTTACGTCCTACACTAAGCAGTATTTTATCCGTTTCAATCGCAGAAGCCTTGCCTCCCTTTTCAATCACGACCCTATCAGGTTTCACTTCCACTACTTTAGTATCCAGATAGAAAGAAACTCCCCGCTTTGTATATTCCGTACGAAGCATACCACTGGTTTCCTTATCCATGACTCCCAATATTTCAGGCATCATTTCCACGATATGTACCTTCACTCCCATACTGTTAAAGAAAGAAGCAAATTCCATTCCAATTACTCCCCCACCGATAATTACTAACGTTTTAGGTAGTTCTTTTATCTCCAATGCCTCTTTGGAGGTCCAGTAATCAACTTCCGCCAATCCCGGTATCGGAGGAATCACTGTATCGGAGCCGGTACATACCAGCAGATACTTTACAAAATACGCCTCTCCGTCACAAACAATGCGAATCAACCCATTTTCTTCCCCTTCTACAAAAGCTTCTTTCTCCACAATCGTAACCCCGTAAGAGTTGACAGTCATTTTCACACCACCCGTCAGCATTTTCACCGTTTTATCTTTGCGGCTCATAATTTTAGATAAATCAAAGGAAGGGGATTCGGCAAACACGCCATACTTGGAAGCATTCTTAATGCTATCCAGAATTTTAGCAGAATATAACAGAGTTTTAGTAGGAATACACCTTCATTCAAGCACACCCCACCTATTGCTTTTTTCTCGAAAAGAACGGCTTTCAGTCCGTTCGCCCCTGCCCGTTCGGCGCCGTATATCCGGCAGGGCCACCCCCAATAATAGCTATATCAAAATTCATAATCGTATATCTTTTTAATAATAATACGATTATAACAAATGAAAGAAGAAATTAGTTGTTCAGAAAAATAATGCCCGCTATTTAATTGTCAGTTTTTTGAGGTCCTCCAATGTACCGTTAAATACATTCAGGTCTACATCTTCCTTAATGCCGGGTACATTCCCGACATCAGTGTGTTGCCAGAAATTCCATTTACCCTGATATTTCACCGAATCCACATAATAATGTGCAATCCAATAAGGGTAAGCATTGAAAATGGAATCATCCAGATAACGGGTTTTAAATTTATAAGAAGTATAAAGAATGGGCTTCACCCATAATGTGATTCTACGCGGTCCAACCAGCGCTTCAAACCTTGTTGCAGTTCTTGTTTTTCCTTTCTTCCGGTCACTTCCACATCAAGCACGGGAGGTAAGTCACCGGTATCCAGTTTTACCGTACGAATAAAAAAGTCAGCTTGTTTCAAAGCATCCGTACCAGGGATATAGAATGATAAGCCCCACGAATAAAGCCATGATTACGAGCATTGGCAAAATTCACCTCAAATGTAGTATCGTTATGGTCCCCCCTTCTGTCGCTTTCATAAAGACAAAGTGTAAAGGAGTAGCCGTTTGCTGGTTCCGCTGAAGTCTCTCCCAGTCAATTTTTCCTTGATAATGAGATATATCAATACCATGAATATCATATCCGGAAGGAATACAAACTCCATACTCCTTTAAACCGTTACAAGGTTTCCAACGATAGGCATAAGGACGAATGAAAAAATAGTAGAAAACAGCAGAAAAACAACCGACAATCATCACTGTCAGAATATTACGCAACCAGATAGGCATAGCACGTCCGTACTTCTCCTGTACTTTTTTCGAAGCACGGGGAGATTTGGAAGAAGAAACAGTTCTTTTTTTTCTAGTGGTGGAAGCAGCATTCTTCTTTTGAACGGCAGCTATCGGATTATTACGTGACGGCAAGTGTCTTAGTGATTAAAAATTAGTGATTGGTGACAAATGAAAAAAAAGCGGCGAACAGCAACCATACATTCTGCATGGCATTTACTGTTCACCGCTTCATGTTTATCGTTTACTTACCTTGTTCCAGCTGTAAAGTCTTAGTTGCCTGATCGCAAACTTCAGTAGGACCAAAGTACTGGATTGGTCCCGGATATACATAATCCGTTTCGATAGCCCAACGATCACGTTGTGCAGCGAATGCCTTGAAAGGAGCACCATCCAGTTTCACCAATGCTTTCTGAATAACCGGTTTCATTTCACCGTGACGACGTTCCATATTCATCATCATTGTGATAGGTACACCACCAGCAATCCATTCGGCAGCAGGAGCAGTTGTGTTACGTACAGAAGACATATAACCGGTCTTACCGTTAGCAATCAACATAGAAGCTGTGTAACCCAAAGAGTAGCAGTAGTCAGCGTCGAAGTTTGATGGAGCAGCGCAACGGCCTTCGTAACCGAAGAAGTGGTGCTGAGCAGCAAACTTACCAACATACTTACCTTCTTCTTTCCATGCAGCCAATTTAGTAGCTACCATTCGGACAACAGTTTTTCAGTTTCAATCAATGATACCTGAACGTTTCCGTGCGGGTCACGATCCAAAGTCAACTGACGTGCAACACCTTCCGGCAGACTTGCATAGATAGCAGAGTTTTCCGGAGAAAGTTTACGAATGATATAATCACGTTGGTGAGATTTCTTAATTTGAGCAAACTCTTCTGCGTTAGCAGCCAGGAAGTCGTTCAATTCAGCAATCAGACGTTTCATAGCCGGGATGAATTCGACCAATCCTTCCGGAATCAATACTGTACCGAAATTATGTCCCTGTGCAGCACGATCTGCTACCACTTAGCGATATAAGTCACTACATCATCCAAAGACATATCTTTTGCTTCTACTTCTTCAGAAACGATACATACGTTAGGTTGTACCTGCAAAGCACATTCCAGCGCGATGTGAGAAGCCGAACGCCCCATCAATTGATGAAATGCCAATATTTGCGGGCAGAGTTACAGTCACGTTGAATGTTACCGATTACTTCCGCATAAGTCTTACAAGCAGTATCAAAACCGAAAGAAGTTTCAATCATATCGTTCTTCAAGTCTCCATCGATAGTTTTCGGGCAACCAATTACCTGTACACCGTATTTCTTAGCAGCATAGTATTCAGCCAACACACAAGCATTTGTATTAGAATCATCACCACCAATGATAACCAATGCTTTAATGCCCAGTTCTTTGATAATTTCAAATCCTTTTTCAAATTGGCTTTCAGTTTCCAATTTCGTACGACCTGAACCGATGATATCAAAACCACCTGTATTGCGGTATTCATCGATAATGTCAGCAGTCAATTCCATATAGTTGTGGTCTACCAGACCACCAGGACCTAAAATGAAACCATACAATTTATTATCCGGGTTCAATTTCTTGATACCGTCAAATAAACCGGAGATTACATTGTGCCCACCGGGAGCTTGTCCACCAGAAAGGATGACACCCACGTTCATAGCAGGAAGAGTTACAGCTTCACCAGCTTCGAATGTAATCAACGGCATTCCGTACGTGTTAGGGAACAATGCTTTGATAGCTTCCTGATCGGCTACAGACTGAGTAGCAGCACCTGCTACAGCTTTAACGGCTCCTGATGCCAATGCTTTCGGAAGTTTGGGCTGGTAAGCAGCCCTTGCGATTTGCAATGCACTTTTAGTCATTTTCTTTAATTTTTTATTTAAAGGTGTTAGTAAGTTTCTTCTTAAACTTGAAAAGCGTTGCAAATTTCGCATTTTTCCGTGAATTATAAAAGAGGAAGCACAATTTTATTTACGATTCCTTATTGTTTCCAACCTCCACCAAGCGCTTTATAAAGCTGTACGACGGCTATCAACTCATCACGAATAGCATTACTTAAGCCAATTTGTGCATCAAAGTATCCACGTTGGGCATCCAATACGTCCAGATAGTTAATAACCCCATTAATATATTGGAGCTGTGCCAGATCCATATAGCTCTTAGCCGAACGTTCCAAATTAGCACGAAGTTCGTACACCTCTTTTATCTTGTTAAAATTCACAATTGCGTTACGTGTCTCTTTAAAAGCTGTCAGCACGGATTTCTCATAGTTATGCACCTCACCTTCAAAAGCCGCTTTTTTCGCTTTCAATGCCGCACGGTTCTTTCCCCAACCAAAGATAGGAGTCAACAAAGCCCCTTCCATTACTGCATACGGAGATTTCAACAATTCTGACAATGAAGTACTCTCCGTACCAAAACCACCGGTCAGAGCAAGACGCGGAAACATATTCGTATAGGCTACTCCTACTTTCGCATTGGCAGCGATCAATTTCTGTTCTGCCTGACGGATATCAGGACGACGTTCCAACAAAGTGGAAGGCAAGCCAACCGGAAGTGTTTCCGGAAAATTAAATTCCTGAAGCAAACGGGAACGGGCAATACGGTTAGGATATTCACCTGCAAGAAAAGCAATATCGTTTTCCTTAAGAGAAATCTTACGTTCTAAATCCGGAACTAAAGTAGCCGTACGTGCCAACTCCACTTGTGCCTGACGATAGGAAGTTTCGGAAGTCAATCCTCCGGCAAAACGGATACGTGCCAAACGAACACCTTCTTCACGAGCTTTCAATGTTTGCTTAACTATGTCTAACTCTGTATCCAATGCTACCAATTCATAGTAAGCTTGTGCTACTTCGGCAACAATCGTCATCCGGAGTGCACGTTGCGCCTCTATAGATTGCAGATATTCAGCAATACTGGCCGAACGCGCCCAACGCAGATTTCCCCAAAGGTCGAGTTCCCATGAAACAAGAAATTGGGCTTCAAAAGTGTCTGCTTTCTTAAACGCATCCCCTCCATGATTTTCCAATTCACGTTCAGCTGTTACTTTTCCTTTTATATCCGGAAGCAAAGCTGCAGTAGAGATTCGTTTTTGTGCAGCCATTTCCTTCACACGGGCAGCCGCTATCAACATATCCTTATTATGCTCCAAAGCACGGTCAATAAGGCTACAGAGAGTGGAATCAGCATAAATATCTTTCCAGTCCTGATCTCCGAAACTGACAGAATCCTGATGTTGAGCCAAACTATCAGGTAAATGAAGGTCAGGACGAACGTAGCTTTTCCCTACCTTGCAGGAAGTTAATATTCCTGCAAATAATAAGATAGCCATATATAGTTTCTTTCGTTTCATTATTTCTTATGTTTTAAAATTTTCGACTTTGTTTTATACACCATTACAAAGAAGAAAGGCACGAGAATGATGCCAAATACAATAGCAAATATCATTCCGAAGAATACTCCCGTACCAATCGCCTGGCGGCTTGCCGAACCAGGACCGCTTGCCAATACCATTGGAAGCATACCAAGCACAAATGCAAGCGAAGTCATCAGAATCGGACGAAAACGTAATCTTGCCGCATAAATAGCAGATTGAATCAAATCTTCTCCCTTATCCACCTGCACTTTGGCAAATTCTACAATCAAAATAGCGTTCTTAGCCGCCAATCCCACCAGCATTACTAAGCCTATTTGGAAATAAACATCATTTTCCAATCCACATACCCAGACACCCAAATAGGCACCCAATGCAGCTACCGGCAAAGAAAGCAATACAGCAATAGGTACTGTCCAACTTTCATATTGCGCAGCAAGGAAAAGGAATACAAACAAGAATACCAGTGCCATAACCATACCTGTCTGACCTCCAGCTTGCTTTTCCTGATAAGAAAGTCCGCTCCATTCCAATCCGATATTATCAGGTAGGTGATCGCGGGCAATCTGTTCCATGATCTCCATTGCTTGTCCGGAACTATATCCTGGTGCAGCAGCTCCACGAATTACCGCAGTAGTAAACATATTAAAACGCTTGATACTTCCCGGACCTGTGGTATATGATGCATTGCCTAAAGAAGTCAGCGGTACCATTGCCCCATTAGACGCTTTTACAAAGAATAGATTAATATTATCTTTATGTTCACGGTAAGGAGCTTCCGCCTGGATATATACCTTATATATACGGTTGAACATATTAAAGTCATTCACATACACAGAACCCGTATAAGCTTTCATGGTAGAGAACACATCTGCCAAAGGTACACCCAACATTTTCACCTTATCCCGGTCCACATCAAAATATAGTTGCGGAATTTCTGACTGTAAAGAAGAAGACAATCCTGTCAGTTCTTTATGTTTGGAAGCATAGTACATCAAGGTATCGGTGGCATCTACCAAATTATCAAAAGTCGCTTCTCCACGAGCTTCCAACTGCATCTCAAAACCTCCGGAACTACCCAATCCCGGTATTACCGGTGGAGTAGACAAGTAGACCTTACATTCCGGATATTCTTTGAGGTGTTTCTCTACCGTATCCATAATTTTTTCGATGCTGGTATTCTTCCGTTCTTCCCATGGTTTCAGAATCACAGTCAGTTCAGAACGAGCCTGATTACTACCGACACGCGGACTGCTACCCGTCACATTCTGAATATATTCTATATAAGGATTCTTTTCCAAATAAGCTATGGCACGTTCCGTCACAATACGGGTACGCTCCAATGTAGCGCCTTCCGGCAACTCAAGTTCAATTTTAAAATATCCCTGATCTTCCACCGGCAAGAAACTGGTCGGAATAATACGGTGAATTAATAGGATAGCGATCAGAACCATTCCAAAAGCACTTAATACCCGACGAGGATGCTTTATTGTACGGGTTACGGCAGCTACATACTTATTACTACCAACACCTAGCCATTCATTGATCTTCCGAAAAATAATATTTTTTTTCTTTCCGCTATCCGGCTTCAATATTAACGAACACATCACGGGACTCAGTGTCAAAGCAACCACTGTAGAAATAAGTACGGACACCACGATAGTCACCGTAAACTGACGATACAACTGTCCCGTAATTCCACTCAGGAAACTAACCGGAACGAATACTGCAGCCAACACCAATGAGGTAGCAATCAAAGCGCTGGCAAGTCCGTTCATTGCTTTCTTGGTAGCTTCATAAGGACTTAGATGTTCCGTTTCCATTATATGTTCCACACCTTCCACCACCACAATCGCATCATCCACGACAATACCAATAGCAAGAATCAATCCGAGTAATGTCAATATATTTAACGAGAAACCGAATATTAACATGAATCCGAAAGTACCAATCAACGAGATAGGAACTGCCACAATCGGAATCAACGTTGCACGCCAGCTTTGCAAAGACAGATATACCACCAATACTACCAGCACCAATGCTTCAAACAACGTCTTATATACTTCGTGAATAGATTCAGAGATATAAGTCGTCATATCAAATGGAATCTCATAACTCAATCCTTCCGGAAAGTTCTCGCTAATTTCATCCATAGCCTCTTTTACTCTCTCGGCCACTTCCATTGCGTTAGCACCCGGTAACATATAGATACCAAGTACAGCAGCATTCTCTCCATTGATCCCACTCTCTGTATTATAAGAAGAAGCTTCCAACGACACGCGTGCCACATCTTTTAATCGGATAATAGAACCGTTAGCATTGGCACGTACTACAATATCCTCGAACTGTCCGACAGTGGAAAGACGTCCCTGAGTAGTGATAGGAATAGTAATATCCAATCCTTCCACCGGTTGCTGTCCTAATACACCTGCCGCAGATTCACGGTTCTGATCTTTCAAAGCATTTTGTAAATCCTGTACGGTCAACCCAAAATTTGCCAACTTATCGGGTTGTGCCATATCTGCATGGCGTAATAACGGCTACCAATATTAGAAACGCGTCCTACTCCCGGGATACGGCGAATCACATCAAGCACATTGATTGTAGCGAAGTTACTCAAATAGATTTCATCAAACTTCGGATCAGTAGAAGTCAGACAGAGCGTCATTAATTGACTAGGAGCCTGTTTTTCTACTGAAATACCATTTTGAATCACTTCTGCCGGAAGACGGGATTCAGCTAGCTTCACACGATTCTGAATCTCAACTGCCGCCAAATCCGGATCAGCAGATACATCAAAAGTAACCGTTGCCGAGAAACCTCCAGAGTTAGAGCTATTTGATTCCATATAAAGCATCCCCGGTGTACCGTTGATTTCCTGCTCAATCGGAGTAGCTACCGCTTGTGACACGGTAAGTGCGCTGGCACCCGGATATGAGGCACTGATTTTCACTACCGGAGGCGTGATCTGCGGATATTGGTCTACCGGAAGCATTGTCAGACCGATAATTCCGACAATCACTATCACAATAGAAATTACAGCCGAGAAAACCGGCCTATCTATAAAAAAAGTAACTTTCATCTCTTATTCTCCTTTTGTGTTATCCTTCATTTCTATCGAAGTATTTCCAGTTTCAGTTGTAGTGTCTTTTACTTTTGTTTCCGGTGTACTGATTCGTACTTTCATTCCCGGTGTCAATTTATGGAAACCTTCCACTACAACCTTCTCTCCTTCCGCCAAACCTCTTTCCACTACTACATTATTTCCGACTTCCGGTCCTAATTCCACGAAACGTTTTTTCTACCGCGTCATCTTTACGCAGAGTATAAATATAAGCTCCGCCCTTTTCGATAGTAACAGCTTTCATTGGAACAACAAGGGCTCCTTCGCGAACATCCAGCAACAGCTTTACTTTCGTAAACTGTCCCGGCAATAATACTTGTTTGGGATTAGGCATTTCCGCACGTACGGAGAAGTACCCGTCTGAGGATCTACCTGAGGTTCAGCAAAATCAACATAACCTTTATGAGGATAAACGGTATTATCTGCTAAAGTAATCGTAATATTCGGTTGCCAGGAACGGGTCGAGTCTTGCTGGCCTAAATTAATATTTCTTTCTTTACTTTTCAGATAATCAAGTGCTGTCATACTGAAATCGACCAGTACGGTATCACTTTTCACAATAGTAGCGAGTAGAGATTTTCCTCCGGGTCCCACCAAGGTACCCAAATCCACATTTCTTTCACTGATATGACCAGACAATGGCGACCGGACAATGGTATATCCCAGTTCCAATTCAGCCTGCGCCAAGTCCGCCTCACTCATGGCGACCGTAGCTTCGGCACTTTCATAAGCAGCTTCAGCATTGTCCAAGTCCAACTGACTTGCAGCATTTTGTTCAAACAATGGACGTATACGCTTCAAATCTCGTTCAGCCTTCAAAGCCTGTGCTTCGTCTTTTTTCAACTGTGCTCTGGCCTTGTCGGCTTTTGCCCGATATTGATCCTGGTTGATTACAAACAAAACCTGATTCTTATTCACATACGTACCCTCTGCAAAAAGCATATTTTCCAGATAACCTTCCACCCGGGCACGTACTTCGACGAACTGTTGGGCACGAATTCGTCCCACATATTCCCCGTATATCTCTACATCATCTTTTACTACCGGTTCAACAATGACTGTCGGCATTTCCGGCGTAGCCTTCTGAGGTCGGGTCAACATCCAATACACGCCCAACACAACTACCGCACAGATTATAGCAGCAATGGTTCTCTTTCTCCTCAGTTTCAATTCATGTTTCGAAAAGAATAATCTCATATCGAATCTTATTATTTAATTTAACTTATGTTTGTTATATCCACATTTATACAATTTGCGTGCCAAAATCACTTTGATCTTTTGTTATCTAATAATCAACCATTTATGTCATTCACATTCTTTCGTGAGAATGGGGAGTTTAGCTGCAAAGTGTAGAATTAATCCACATTTCCGACTTTTGGAACATTTTTTTTAATTCCGATTTCAACAACTAAACAAATTATGCCCTACATTTGTATTTATATATACATCATCAACACTAGACCATGTCCTAATGAAAAAACAAATCTTCTCAACATTAGTTTTATCAATGTGCCTACTATTGCCTTTTTCCTTATATTCTCAGGAGCAACGCAAAAAGGTAGGTGTAGTTTTGAGTGGCGGCGGTGCCAAAGGAATGGCGCATATCAAAGCATTAAAAGTGATCGAAGAAGCGGGTATTCCTATCGATTACATAGCCGGAACTAGTATGGGAGCCATTGTAGGAGGACTCTACGCTATTGGTTATACTCCCGAGCAATTGGACAGTATGGTTCGAAAACAAAACTGGACGTTTCTGTTAAGCGACCGTATCAAACGAAGTGCCATGTCATTGACCGACCGTGAACGGTCGGAAAAGTTCATTGTCTCCATACCTTTCACCAAAGTCCCAAAGATGCGGCTTCTTCGGGCGGAATTATCAAAGGGCAAAATCTTGCCAATCTATTTTCAGACTTGACTATGGGCTATCATGATTCTATCAACTTTGATAAACTCCCCATCCCTTTCGCTTGTGTAGCAGCAAATGTTGTCAATGGAGAACAAATTATATTCCACAACGGGATCCTGTCAACTGCCATGCGGGCCAGTATGGCTATCCCAGGTGTATTTACACCGGTACGACAAGACAGTATGGTATTGGTGGACGGTGGAATTGTAAATAACTATCCGGCAGATGTTGTAAAAGCTATGGGAGCTGATGTTATCATCGGAGTGGATGTACAAAACGCCTTGAAAAAAGCGGATAAGCTGAACAGTGCTCCTGATATCTTAGGGCAAATCGTAGATATTACCTGCCAATCCAATCATGAAAAGAATGTAGACCTTACCGATACTTACATTCGTGTAAACGTAGACGGTTATTCTTCGGCTAGTTTTACTCCGGCCGCTATTGACACTTTAATGCGAAGAGGAGAAGAAGCAGCTAAAGCACAATGGAATTCCTTACTCGCTTTGAAAAAGAAGATAGGAATATCCGATAATTATGTTCCCAAACGACATGGTCCGTATTCTTCCCTCTCCAATGTACGTACAATTTATGTGACAGACATATCATTCTCCGGTGTAGAAGCTGACGACAAGAAATGGCTAATGAAAAAATGCAACCTGAAAGAAAATAGTAATATTACCACCCAACAGATAGAACAGGCATTATATCAATTAAGAGGAAGCCAATCTTATTCCAGTGCCAGCTATACGTTGACGGACACTCCCGAAGGTTATCACCTCAATTTCCTACTGCAAGCAAAGTATGAAAAAAGAATTAATCTGGGGATCCGTTTCGATTCGGAAGAAATAGCCTCTTTATTAATCAATGGAACGGCAGACCTCAAAACTCAATATTCCTTCCCGACTATCTCTTACCGGGCGATTAGGGAAACGGTATGCGGCGCGCATTGACTATACATTAGAGCCTATGCAACAGCGCAACTTCAATTTTTCGTATATGTTTCAGTATAATGACATCAACATATATGAAGAAGGAGAACGCGCCTATAACACTACTTACAAATATCATTTAGCTGAATTTGGCTTCTCGGATGTATGGTATAAGAATTTCCGTTTTGGTCTCGGATTCCGTTTCGAATATTATAAATACAAAGACTTCTTATTTAAGAAGCCGGAATTTATCGGCTTGGATGTAGAATCAGAACACTTCCTTAGCTATTTTGCACAAGTGCACTATAACACATACGATAAAGGATATTTCCCCTCCAAAGGAAGTGATTTCAAAGCCGCCTACTCACTCTATACCGATAATATGGCGCAATACAATGAACAGGCCCCATTTTCCGCACTGAGTGCTTCGTGGGCAAGTGTGATTCCTGCCACCCGCCGTTTTTCTATCATTCCGTCGATCTATGGGCGTGTCCTGATAGGGAAAGGAATTCCTTATCCCCTGAAAAATGCTATCGGTGGTGAAGTATACGGTTTTTATATTCCACAACAGTTGCCTTTTGCCGGCGTAACAAACATGGAATTAATGGAAAATTCTATTATCATTACTTCTCTGAAGTTCAGGCAACGTATGGGAAGTATTCATTACCTCACCCTGACAGGCAACTACGGTTTGACGGACAGTCACTTCTTCGAAATACTGAAAGGCAAACAATTGTTCGGCATCAGCGCAGGTTATGGAATGGATAGCGTTTTCGGTCCTCTGGAAATATCATTGGGATATTCCAATCAGACTGATAAAGGAAGCTGCTTTGTGAATCTGGGATATTATTTCTGATTCCAATCTTTTATAATTTAAACTTTATACTATACAAATTTTTTCCCGCTTCTGTAAATTCAGCAGACCGATCATCATCAGATCAGACTGGAGGAGAAAAGAAATATACGATTTTTGATAAGAATCCCTTCCCATATCATCGGATGAAAATTATCAGGCACACGGAAGGGATTCAGCAAAATATTCCAAAATGAACGTTCTATGCTATTCATATTACTGAAAAACATCAGTACAATGCCAATGATAATCATAAGTACAGCCGTTCCGTTTCCACTCCGGGTAATCGTAGAAAACATAAAAGTCAAATTACCAAAAAAAAGAACCGGAAACATCAACTGCAAAGACATCTCAAAAGGATTGATTGGATACAGCAATAAGATAGCGATGTACGAAAAGACGATTAGAATAGCAAAAATAACCACGTAAATCATGAGTAACCGTACTCCCCATACTTATACCGATAGTCAGGAATACCAAAAAGTATTTCCAATATCCGGCTGTCTTCGTCATTTTGAATGCCGAAGACAGCCGGGTAGAATATCAGCAATAAACATGGGAACATGAGTATATTATAGATAAGCCCTTCATTAATTTCTGCCCGGTTCCACGCACTCTGAAACATAAAAAAGGCAAAGAATCCAAATGCCGCTAACAGAAACCAAAAGAACTTTCCGGCAAAAATAATCTTCAAATTATATTTTACCACCTTAGGCAGCAGCTTTATTAATTGATTAAATGTCATATCATTCTTTTCTTTTAATTCATATTCTTCAATAGGCAGAGATAAGCATCTTCCAGATTGGCCTCAACTTCTTCGGCTCCTTCGTATGGTTGCTCAACAGAAAGATAACGAACACGGATAGTATCCCCTTGCTGGATATGATGTATGACCAAAGATTTATCCAATGCCTTTTCAAACTCCGTTTTATCTATATTAAACTGCCATACCTTTCCATTAGCCATTTCCACCATGTCCGCCGGATCACCGAAATATTTCAGTTCACCCTTGTTTATTACCACAACCTGATTACAGGAACTGGATATATCTTCAATGATATGAGTAGAAAAAATGACCACACGATCTTTACTCAATTCCACCAACAGATTACGAAAACGGATACGCTCACGAGGTCGAGTCCTGCTGTCGGCTCATCTACTACCAGAATACGTGGCAAATGGAGCAAAATCAATGCAATGCCGATCCGCTGTTTCATACCTCCCGAGAAAGAACCGATATTTTCATCTTTCCGCTCATACATATGTACCGCATTCAAAACATACTCTAACCGTTCCTTACGCAAATCCTCATCTATTATTCCTTTCAGTATAGCCTGATAATCAAGAAACTCCCAAGATGTCATATTTTCGTAAGTGCCAAATTCCTGCGGAAGGAATCCTATCAAGCTTTGCAATTCTTCCTATAGATACGGGTATCCATACCATTAATCCAGATACTGCCATAACTCTGCTCGAATATGCCACAAATCACGCGCATCAAAGTTGACTTTCCGGCTCCGTTCGGTCCCAGGAGTCCGAACATACCTGTCTGAATCTCAAACGAAACTCCACGCAATGCTTTAAAAGGTTTACGTTGTTTTCCAATCAAAGGAACACTCTTTACCATACGGAAGTAAGAGCGGCGAAGTCCGGCAAATCGTCCGGTAACACGTTCTATATTTACATTATGTTCATATAGATACTGTGAGGTAACGTAGATAGCAATACCCGCAAACCACAACAGCCCAATCATTACCACCAAACCGTTATTATCCAGTCGCTTGAACAGTTCGAACAAGATAACAGGAGGAAGTCCCCAGAATATCATACGGTTTACTGCCTTTACTCCCTTACTATTTTCGTAACGATAATATAAATAAGAACGTATTTTTCTCCACAAGTACAAAGCCGATGCATAAATAGCAAACGAAAACAGAAATATCCAAAGTCTATTTTGAATAAAAAAATAAGTAAAATAAACACCGAACGCTAACATACCGAATTGCCACAACACATTGACAAAGTCTTTTAGAGAATGATATTCACGACTCATTCCCAGCCTTTTCCGTATTTGCAGACCACTATGCCATTGACGACTGATACGTCCCGGCCAATCATATATCTTAACCAGATTCCGGACAGATATGTGTATTTCTTCATTCGGATCTATGACTTTCGATTTAGCTCTTCTAAGACTAGTCTGTGTAAAATAAGTCAGTCCTGGTATACCCGCAATCAGTGCTACTAAATAGATAGACTGCCAAAGTATTCCTTCAGCATATAGCCAGATACTGACAACGCCAACTACAAAAAGAACAAAATGGAAAATCCACATTTTACGAGACAAAGAACGATACCACCAAAGCACATTTTCCAATCCCATGCAGACAGTAGGAATCAAAATCAACGTCAATAAGGCAGAGAAAAGAAGTCCACCAATCACTGTAATAGCAAAAGGCGCCCCAATGGCTCCGGCATATTCCGTATCTCCCATGGCCAACGGCAACATAGCGGCGATCGTTGTGATAGAAGTTATCAAAATCGGACGGATACGTGACATTCCGGCAGTCATTAATGCCCGATTCCGGCGATATCCTCTTTTACGTAAAATATTAGCATAGTCTATAAGGATAATTCCGTTATTTACGACTACTCCCAGCAGAATCAAGAACCCCGTCAGCGTATTTGCATTCATCAGCTATTGCTCGAAAGCAATAACGCCAGCAAAGAGCCGATAGCAGCAAGCGGAATAGTAAAAAGTAATACAAAAGGAGTTACTACAGACTCAAAAACAGAAGCAAGTATCATAAAAATCAAAATGAAGGCTGCCAGAATAAGAAATTTGAAATCTCCAAACTGATCCTCCTCATGGAATACTTGCAAGGCAACGCCTGAAGGTAGATTATAACCGGCAATCAATTGGTCTATATCAGAACGATAACTTCCCAATAATTCCTTTGAGGACTGCACATCTCTTGAGAAATTATAATAAACTTCAAGTTGTTTATCCTGATTGACACGTATGATCCGCGAACGTCCGCGACCATAATTAATAGAGGCTATATCTTCCAGATTGTGCATTCCACCCTTTGCATTTTCTATCCGAACAGCACGCAAATCATCAACTGTCTTTTCTTTTTGAACCTTCTCCTCCGCTTCTTCTTCCGTCTCTGTACTTTTTTTCAAAATTTCATCGCGAATGATAATGTCATAATTATCTTCTCCCACTTTAAAAGTCACTTCAGAAGAAAACTCGTTATTGAGTGCCGTTAATCCCGAAGTTATATTAGCACGATTGATATCATAAGTAGTCAGCAGAATCGGGTCAAAGTTCAGATTTATCTCTGGCTGACGAGGAGTATACGATACATGAGTATGTTGCACAAATTCCTGTTCATCCAGTAGGTAGCGGATTTCCTCAGCTACCATTTGCATCATTTCGAAATCAGAACCTCTGACAACCACTCGTTCATTATTATCACCAATACCCAGTAAACGCATAAAGCCTCCAAGACTACTCAATACCGAATTTTCCTGTCCACCTCCCATAGCATCAGAGACATAGACTTCCGCCCCATTAATGTTCGAGACTTTGGATTGCACATCCGATTTGATGTCCGTAATTTTTCGTTTACCTATCTTTTGATAATCTTTTTGCAAAACGAGCGTAATAGTTGCTTCTTTCTCCCGGACACGGCAGATCAAATCTTTCTTTTCTGGGAAATTCTTCAGACGTTCTTCCAGCACTTTGACTATCTTGTCCGTATTCTCAAGGGTACTTCCGGTAGGCATTACAACACTTATATTAAACCGATCCGAATCCACTTCTTTCATCTGCTGCACATTCAAGGTCAGTGATAATATCAGAGTAGCAAAAAGTAAAATCACCGCTCCGAATATAGTGACTCCCGGATTACGCATACACGTCTTCAGTAAAACCAGATACACTTGTATCGGACGTGAATAATCGACACCTTCTCATAAACGACACTTCTTCCTTTCTTCTTTTTCAGAATAACATAAGTGACCATAGGAATGAAAAGCAAAGCCACAAACAAGGAAATAGTCAGCGTAGATATAATAGACACCCCGATATGATGCCCTATCAGTTAATCAGGAAATTATCTGAAAAGACAAACGGCAGGAAAACAGTGACAGTAGTCAACGTAGCTGCTACAATAGAGCGCCACACCTCTTTAGTGCCCTGAGTAACTGAGCGCTCGGGTGTGTAGCCGCTTCCGGATAAACGATAAATATTCTCCAGCACTACAACACTATTATCCAGTAGCATCCCAATGGCAAGTGCCATTCCCACTAATGTAAGGCTATTGATAGTAATGCCGGAAGCATAGAAGAAATTGAAGGCCGTATAAACTGAGATCGGAATTGAAAGTGCGATAAAGAACACCAGCCGCATATTTTTCAAAAAAAGCCAGAGAATGAAAACAGCCAACAATCCACCGACCAATGCCAGGTTAATGATTTGATTGATGTTATTCTCCATCGTTTCAGCCTTATTCTCCTGAACGACTATTTCCAGATCAAGCGGAACTATTTTTTCATTCAGTTTGTCAATCGCATCAGAAACACGGTGGGAAAGCTCTATAAGATTTGCCTGCGAATCATTTATCAATACCACAGAAACAGCCTCTTTCCCATTTACACGACTATAAGTGGTTTCATCTTTCAGATCAAAGAATACGGTTGCCACATCTTTCAACAAGACAGGTCCGGGAGCCACCACAATATTTTCCAGGTCAGATACTTTCGTATACATCGCATTTACGTGAACAAAAATCTTACTATCCGGCTCATTGGCAAAACCGACAAACGTTTTCTCCTGCGTATTCTGTGAAAGCAGATTACTTATCTTTGACGCCGTAAGGTTCAACGCTTTGCACACCTCCGAATGGAGACGTATCTCAATCGCTTTTTGCCGTCCGCCATATATATTGACAGATGCCACACCATCTATGTTCTCCAAATCGGAAAGAATATTATCCTCCACTAAGTTCCTGACACGGTCTGTCCCTCCCGAACCCCGTACCTGAAGTACCATAAAGTTATTGTTCATCTGTGCAATATCAACTTTCTGTACCTGCACAGTAAAACCACTGGGAAAAGATGCTGCCACTTCATTCACCTTTTCCTGCAACTTAAGAGCAGTCATCTTGAAATTGACATTCTTCTTAAAATCAATTTGTATGTTCGATTGCCTCCTGTCTATATAAGATTGCAGTTTGTCTACTCCTCCTATCGTACTGACAGCTCCTTCAAGCGGAATTATCACTTCCGACTCCACATACGAAGGGTCCATATCCTGCTGCGACGACACTTGGATAAACAATACCGGAAGCTCTGCATTAGGCAGCAACTCTACCGGAAGCTGTTTGTAGGACACATAGCCCAAAAGACTAAGTGCAATAAACAGCATACAGATCGTAATTCTCCTATTTAGTAAAAAGTTCATCTTCAGCTTTTTTTAGTTCGGTGATTTATACGCCTTTTTATCTTTTCAAGGACATAATATACACATGGGATAACCATCAAACTCATCAAAGTAGAAGTTATCAGTCCTCCAATCACAGCAATAGCCATTGGCGAACGAAGTGAAGCACCTTCACCAAATCCGAATGTCATTGGAAGCATAGCCAGAATCGTAGTCAACGTAGTCATTATGATAGGACGGATACGTTGCTGTCCTGCTTCTACAATGGCGTCAGTCAACTCCATTCCTGCCTGGCTAAGTTGGTTGATACGGTCTACCAGAATAATAGAGTTATTAACGGCAATACCTCCCAACATCACGATACCGATAACTCCCATCATATTAATCGTGGTTCCAGTAATGAAGAAAAGCAAGATAGCACCCACCACAGCCAGCGGAATAGTCAGCAGAATCGTAAAAGGATGTAACAACGATTCAAACTGTGAAGCCATGACCATATAAACAAGTACAACAGAAAGCAATAAAGCAAACAATAAGCTATGCATAGACTCCTGCCGTTTTTCTTCTTCTCCGGTCACTGTGATACTATAATTAGCAGGCAAATCAATATCTTTAACAGCCAAACACACTTCTGCCGTCACTTTATCAAGTGATTTGCCAGTGTCCATATTAGCCATTATTTTACCTATACGGCTCTGATTGCGACGTAGAATCTCTTTAGGTGCCTGCCCATGAGTAATACTAGCGATCTCGTCCAACAAAAACTCTTGTGTACCACTTCTGATAACAAGTGATCCGAGAGCTCCTAAAGATATATCCGGTACTTTAATCACGATATCACGCATCTCACCGCGATACTCCATTTTACCGGCTTCCTTACCACTCAACTGTTGTTTCAACTGTTCAATCACTGTAGCAACACTCAGATTATTGATCCCGGCTATGGTACGGTCTATTGAAATCACGACTTCCGGAGCACCGTCTTCAATAGAAGTTACAACGTCATACACCCCATCCACTTCCTGCATTCTTTCCTTTACTTCTCCGGTAATCTTCTCTATTTCGTCCAACTCCTCTCCTTTCACTTCCACTACAATAGGAGCTCCTTCACTACCCAACAGAGAACTCAAAGAATTTTCATCCTGACGGATAGATAATTCCAGACCAACGGGATTCTTCGCTTCTTCAAGGAACCGGGCAATTACATTTTCTGGAGAAAGAATACACTCCGGAGAAAGAATAATTTTCATCATCGCCGTATTTTCTCCTTCAAATATGGCATTTTCCGAACCGCTTCCCTCTCCGACATGACTATATATCGTACACAGAGAATCGCCTCCGACAATAGTATATAATAAATCTTCGAGATTACCCACAGCCGCAGCAGTACGTTCCATTTGCGTACCTTCAGGCATTTTCACAACAGCAGTAAAAGCCTTACTTCCGCCCTCGGCATAAACTCCGTACCAATGAACGGAGTCAGCAAACCTGTAACTACAAGTAATAACACTGCCATACCAATTACCCACCAACGATGTCGAACCAACTTGCGAAGTATCTTGCTATATCTAGTAATACGGATTGATTTCACTTCTTCCATTTTTACTTTCTTGCCGGAAAGTTGAGTATATAACATCGGAATCACTAGGATAGCAACAAACAAGGAAGATACAAGTGAGAAAGTAACTGTCCAAGCCTGATCTTTAAACAGTTCACCCGAAGCTCCATGAAGATAAACAATCGGAAGAAATACCACAATAGTCGTCAAAGTAGAAGCAATAACCGCATTTGCCACCTCCGCAGTTCCGGTAACCACTGCCTCCTTAACACTCACTCCTTTTCCTGATTCCGGAAAATACTTCTATAACTACAATGGCATTATCTACCAGCATACCCGCTCCGAGAGCCAACCCTCCCAAAGTCATAATATTCAGCGTAAGCCCATTGAAAAACATCAAATTGAAAGTTGCTACAATAGAGATTGGAATAGAAAGACTGACAATCAACGTTGTTCCCATTCGACGAAGGAATACAAACAATACAATGACAGCAAGGACAATACCCAATATAGCACTGCTTTTCACTTCACCGATAGCACTTTTTATAAAAGTCCCCTGATTGGAGATTACCTGAAAATGATAGCCGGGCAAAGCATCTTCTATCACTGCCAACCGACTAGTTACTTCGTCTACCACCTTCACCGTATTGAAACGCATTTCCTTATAAATAGACAAACCGATACTACGTTTTCCATTAATACGTACAATGTTTTCGGGACGTGCATTCACAAACTGCACAGTAGCTACTTCTTTCAAAAAGACGGGAGCCTTGTTGACATCTGTCACAGTTTCAGAAGAACTATTCCCTGAAGTCTCCTGCTGTACCGGTTTATATCCGACGATCAAATTTTCAAAATCGGCTTCTGTGGAAAACAGACTCGAACTTTTCACTAAATACTGCAATCCCAATTCACTTACCCGCCTCCGGATATGCTCTGATTATTAGACTCAATACGCGAAGCGATATCCTCTATCTTTAATTGGAAAGCATTTAATTTATAAGGATCAGTCTGAACGGTAAGGGTAGTCACTTCCTCTCCCGAAAGAGTCACTTCGGCAACACCTTCCAGGCGAATCAGCTCGTTACGGATATAACTTCCGCAATCCTTCGCAATTCCGCCATATCCGTAATATTCTGATGAGACATCCCCACCAGGACAACTGGCGACAGATTCGCGTCGTGTTGCGTTATTTTTAGTTCCGTAATCTCCTTATTCTGGGCAAACGGATTCATAGCTTTCTGCAAATCGAGAAAAGCTTCATCCATATCCTTTGTCCAAGTATATTCTACGGTAATCCGTGCCGTTCCCGCTTTAATCACCGAAGACACCTGTGTAACGTCACTCTGCCGAATGGCCATGGATTCCATGTTTTTCACAAATTGTTTTTCGATCTCTTCAGGAGGACGTTCTCCTACCTTTAGTTCGATAAACAAGCGGGGATTATTCAGATCAGGCAATAAGTCGACACTCAACTGATCGTATGACACCTTTCCCAACAATAAGAGGGCAAATACAATCATACAAATTGTAACCGGATTGCCTACTGCAAATTTGACTATATTCTTCATAAGTATTTCCTATTTTCAAAAGGCACGTTTATTCGTCATACGAATAATTTACTTTTGAATTTTTACTTTAGCATCTTCCTTCAATGTTTCAAACCCCTTCACTACCAGATTGTCATTTACTTTGAGTCCGGATATGATTTCAATGTTATATTCATCCTCTAAGCCTGTTTCTAAATTACGTATCTTTGCGGTATTCTTCTCAACGACATATACATATTTGCGACGACGGTTCGACAGAATCACGTCCTTGGGGATAATAATGGAGCTGTCTGCTCTGTCTACCACAATATCTGCTTTAGCAAACATACCCGGACGCAATTTTAGTTGATTGTTATCAACTAAAACCTTTCCTTTATAGGTACGCGTTTCCGAACTGATTGCGGGAGATAATTCGCTGATTTTCCCTCTCAAAGTATCACCCGGTATGGTGTAATGAGTAATATATACCGGTTGTGCTTCCTTGACATAGCGGATGCTGCTCTCTGGCAGATTGATATCCATATACATTTTATCATAAGCCATTAGACTTACTACCGGCTTACCCTGCTCTACCCTGATATCAGTTGTATAATGGGGCAGGTCAACAATCACACCATCAAACGGAGCTTTTACCTTCATTTTCTCCAAATTGAGTTGTGCGTTTTCATAATCATAACGGGCATTCGTCACCTTAACTTCCGTATTCCGCATCTCACTCATCGTCACCCCTCCCTTTTCATAAAGCGCTTTTTGTTTCGATTGCTCCTGTTCGGCTATTTCGAGACTGAGCTTTTTAGCGTCGATAGCAATGCCGTTTTCATATTCTTTGTCTTCCAACCGGACAATTATCGTACCTTTACTCACCCTATCTCCCATTTTGAAAGTTTTTCCTGTCTTCGGATTAATTTGAAGTTTATAAAAGCCGCTCATTTCAGAGTTCAGAGACACCCCATAAGTAGGCTGTACTGTTCCTGTTGTATTTATCAGTTTACTGATCGAACCTTTTTTCAGTTCGACAACAGATACCGGAGTAGCAATGTTATTGGGTGCGTTTTGTGGTCTGTCACCACAGCTTGTCAAGCCTATAGTTGCTAATAAAGAAAATGCTATTAAAATGTGATACTGTTTCATGGTCTGCTTATTTTTTATCGATTATATCTTTCATCGGAACAATAGGAATATTCTTGTCGAAGTCATACAATGAAAGAATTTTAAGATTAAGTAATTCTATTCTGTAGTTGATTAATGCTTGCGTATAAGTGATTTTCTTATTTGAAAGTTGTGTCTGGAACTGACTCATTTCCATACCGGTAATATCGCCTTCCCGATAACGTGTCTGGTTCAGATCATAAGTTAATTGAGCATTTTGCACATTCTGCTCGGCAATTTTGATCTGAGTACGGAGATTCTCAAGACTACGCCATACCTGACGGATATTCAGTTCAATATCTACCTTTTCTTCATGAAATTCAAGTTCATTAATTTGTTGTGCAACCTTTTGTGCTTTGATTCGTGCTCTCTTTTCCCCCCAATCGAATATAGGAACAGTAAAACTGATAGAAACACGTGGATTTTGTGTCGGATTATTAAACATTTTATTCAAATGACGGTTATCTCCCATTAATCCGAATGACAAAGAGATATCCCCTTTGAACTCATTCAATGCTTTCGTCTTAATCATTTCAAACTCAAGTTCTTTACTTTCTATTTCACGCTGACGAAGTTCCAACCGTGAGCCTAATCCATGTGTGATAGCTTGTTCCAAATCTACTTGAATAGGTTTAATATCAACTTCGGCAAATACTAAAATATCCTCATCCAATCTCATTCCAAGTGTTTGTTTCAACTTATCTTTCGCATTTTCCAAACTCACCTTACTCTCGTCTACCGACGAACGAGCTGTCGCTAGATTCAACTCAGCCTGAAAAAGTTCGTCTTTGGCTGCTAAATCCGCTTCTACCTTATTTTTTATAATATCATAGCTTTGCTGGGCATTGATTAGTTCCTCACGGCTGATTTCCAAATTACTTTGCGCCATATAAACAGCATAAAATTGGTCTGTTATACTTTTTCCGTATTCAACCGCTGCAGAGCATAACTAATATCAGCATTTTCATAATCATATTCAATCTGTTTCAATTCCATTTTCCGCTTGTTGTAAGTGAAGATAGGTTGAGTCAATTGCAAATAGAGGTCATTGCTGAATGCCCGGTCGCTGGTTTTATTCCCTTCCAAAATGGAATTATTGTCTTGCCAACCGAACTTGTTGATTAACGAAATCGTACCGTCCGTCCATAAGATGGGTTGCTCAATTTGAAAAGTCCCACTACTGTTGAGCGTTTCATTAGTATACCATTGCGACAGCCGGTTATCGAAACGCCTGTTTTTGTTATAATCTAACGGATTCAGGTTTAACGAGAACCGCGATTTCAACGAAGCCTTCTGAGCAATCAGGTTCTGTTTATACCTTTCCAAATTCATATAGGAACGGCGGAGAGAAGGACTGTTTTCCTGCGCAATTTCCATAGCCTTGTCAATCGTTAAGGGAATTTGCCCTTGCGAGGGTAATGTAATTCCCATGAAAACAACAATTGCCAGTAGCATTCTTTTTAATAGTAGTAAGTCAATTTGCATATAGTTTGCTGTTTTAATTAATATCGTTTCACTATTTTCACTGCGTCGGCTGTTACAGACCGCAGTTTACATTCATCTGTCAGTACCACCCGGATCGTATCTGAGTCAAAGTAGTAACTACCCAGTTGTTCCCACCCCTCATTTGCTTTTCTCAGGTTAACATAGGCATCTTCTACCTCACTGCCATACTTTACTTTAAAATGATATTCCCCCTGAAGATTATTGTTCCAACGAAGTTCATCATCCTTGAATACATGATAATACAAGTCATACTGACCGACTTCCGGTACAGGTACTTTCCATGTAGCAGTCTGGCTGCCGTCCCCACTTTTAATCACAAAAGCCGAACGAATATATTTTCCATAATATCTGTCATTGGTAGTAGCCGTCCATTGTAAAGGCGGACGCCACCAGGATATACCCGAATATTTAAAAGGTGTTTCCTCCACTTCGTCCAACCACTTAGGCAAGAGCCCACAATGGGAGGAGCGGAAAGAATAAAAAGAGTAGAATCTTCATTATCCACAATAATTTCCCCCGGCAAATCGAACGAAGATTCCGGCAATATATAAATACTGTCTTTGACTATTTTGTTTCGTTCCTGTTTGACATTATTTATGTCTTGACTAATTATATTCGGAAGATTCCCCGAAACCATAGTATTAATCTCAACATTACGGATCTGATCTTCCCAAACCGAAACAAATTCCTTACTGGTATGAGCAGGCATCTCTATTTTTGTTTTGGCTCTGGGGTCTTCCAAAGGCTGATACCACCAACCGTCTTTACGAATATCCATGTGAATAATCCCATCATAATCCGAATTATTACTTATCAGCATTTTCAATACAAAAAATTCTTCTCCACCCTTATTGGTAATTTTAGTCAATGTTGGTTCCCCTAACGAGTAAAAAGGAAGAGGTGTTGTTTTTTCCCATTCTCCCAACAATGAACGAATATCTGTCCGACTTATCTCTCCCAATGTGTCGAGCATATTTTCAAACTTTATATTCAAAAAAGTATTACGTTTCAGCAATGAATATAATGAGTCCCTAAAGGCTTCTACGCCCATATTTATTTCTGCCCTGGCAAAAAGACGGCTTGCTTCCTGTCCGACGATATTATTCTGCAAGTTGCGCAGTTCCATATCGACCAGCAATTCTTTAAATGTACGCTTCTCCAGCAACAGAACAGCCTTTTCATTATTACTAATACCATTAATCTGACGCTCCCAACCTCCATTCTCTGATTTTTTTGCAAATACAACTCAATCACCCGGTTGGCAACAGGCCATTCCGAAGAAAAAATATTATACCGGAAATTATAGATTTGTGGAAAAAGAAAATAAGGATTTGCCTCTGACGAAAGATTACCTTTTCCTCTGCTACCGGATGAAAAATTATAATTTCCTTCCGTTTGCGCAAATCTCCAGATAAAATTATTGAACGTACGCATCTGTGCTTCCTGCAAACTGATTTCATTCCTGTCTCCATATCTCGACCAACGTATATGGTTTTGAACCTGTTTCTTCATATCCATATCATCAAACAATGCCCCTTTTCCGGAAATAAGACCATTTCCGGTTGCACGGTTTCCTGTGCTTGCGACCAAGCACGTTCATAACCCACAAATTGTATTGGTACTTCTATCAACGAAAACCGTTTGAAAGGATAATCCAATTTATAGTTTCGAGCCAGTTGGTCTTTAACATTACGTATTAATGAAGGGATCGTATCGTGGATAGAATCCAAAGCTGCCGAAAAGAAGTCATGTCCTTTCAGATGCCAGATACTATATAGGATGCTGTCTGCAGATATACTTTTCTGCTGATAATCTCCTATGGCCAGTGATATTGTTTGAGACGGAAAATCTCCCTTAAACGTATAAACCCATGTTCATCGCTCTTACCTTCGCCTTGGGAAAGCGGAACCAACCCTGCTAGAGGCTTCACTTTCAAATGGTAATTGCTGAAATAAGTTTGTTGCCAGTCCGGATTTTCATCACTATAACCAGTTCCGGCACGAGGATACCAATATGTTTCGGGAGTAAGCAATAAATAATCCTTTGTCTGGAAACAGTATTGTTTATCAATATTGAACAGAAATTTCTTTTTAGAAGCCTGTAACACTTCCGGAGGAATATCCAGATAACAAAACGAATTATCTATTTGTCCATCATACTTAAATGTCACTGAGGCAGTGTCTCCCTTTGCCAGATTCGTACCGAAATCCACTAATACGATTTGCTTGTCACGCTTGAATTTAAGTGGTTGTCCATCCGAATCAACGGAACGTACGGTCAGCCCCGGATTCAGGCAAAACGTAAATACGGCAGACGAGTCCAAAGCTACCCCCCTCATGGTTACTTCGGATAGAAAGTCATCAAGACGTTGTTCTACCGAAAAATCATATTGATGAATAAACAGCTTCGGAGTAGCGACATATTGGTTGTTAACACGTGTATATGCAGCCCGTATATCGCCCTGATACAAAATGGAATGCACATGCCAATATCCGCAAGCTAAACTCAGCAAGAGTGTACACACAGAAAGAAAGACCCATGGATAATTGCTACGCGACGAGTGAGGCAGACGCCGGAATAGAGAGATAGTGAAAAAGACAAATGCCAGGCCGGCGAGAAAATAGATAGCCGGTGATTCAAAATTACTTCCCAATTGGAAAATCCAACAATAGTAGATTTTACTAATGGGAGACTATACGCCATATAATCGAAAAGGTAATAAAACTTATCCTCAATATAAAAAACAGTCAATCCGATATACCCCAACAGAATAACAAAAGTGAGTGCCTGATTCTTCAGCACCAACATCAGAAAGATAGACAGGCCAATAATAAAAACGAGCGTAGGTACACTAATCAGCAGAAAATATAATAAATAAGCTATCCAGTCCACTTCTCCCACTGTCAGATTGAATGCCATTGTAATGCCCATAATAATAAGATTGAGCAGCAGAAAAACACGCAGATTCCCCCAGATCTTACCAATCACGTACTCGGCATTACTTAACGGACGGACATAAAAGACTTCCGACGTATCCAGTTTCTTGTCCCTTTTCAGAAAATCAGAGGCAAGAAAAATAGCAATGACAGCCTGTCCTGTATTCAGCAATAGCAGAATTAGATAAGGTATATTCGACGGAATGGACATAGCAATCCAAAATCCGTAAGTATCCTCCGATACAAATAGGAGAAAATTAAAAAGAGTAGTGATACCTATGGCGAGCACTGTAAACACCCGGAAGAACCAACTTCTTATTAATAACTTGCTTTCATACTTTGCTACCGATTGTATATTAGATAAAAAGGTCATATCAGCATATCGTGTTTAGTCGTTTGTCCAAAGGTTTAATTGATTCTCCATATAATATACATAGGCGTGTTCAAGATTAGGAGGAAATGGCTCCGCTTCGTATCCTTCTACTTTATCGGCAACCACCTGTACCTCCCAAGCTGTCCCTGAGGGAATAGTAGATATGACCGGATATTTTTTATCAATCTCATGCAATTGATCGCCACCAGCTCTGATCCTCCACACCTTGCCTTCGGCTTTCTTCAACATATCTTGCGGAGACCCATAGAAAGAAACTTCCCCCCGGTTCATCAACGCCATATTGTTACAAGTACTGGAGATATCTCCTACAATATGGGTAGATAAAATAATAGTGACGTCATTTTCACTAACTTCGGAAAGAAGGTTACGGAAACGAATACGTTCTTCGGGGTCAAGCCCGGTAGTAGGTTCATCTACAATAATTACTTTAGGATGATGTATCAATGCCTGCGCAATTCCCAACCGACGCTTCATACCTCCTGATAATTTGTTAGCATACCGCTCACGTACATCAAACAATCCTACATTTTCGAGCATTTCATCCACAGCCTGCTTTCTTTGCCTGTTTTGAGTCATTCCCGACAGACGGGCTGCATAGTCCAAAAACTCATACGTTTTATATTTGGCAAAGAAACGAAAGTCCTGAGGGAGATATCCTAAAATACCACGAATTTCTTTCCGTTGTTTCATCAAATCGTATCCACAGATTTCAACCTGTCCGGAAGTTGGCTCCATTAGAGCTACCAGAATACGCATTAAAGTAGATTTGCCGGCACCGTTGGGACCCAATAAGCCAAACATCCCCGTAGGAATCTCCAGATTGACATCTTTCAATGCATGGTTTCCATTTGGATAAATCTTATTGAGGTTTTTAATAGTTATGCTCATGACATTTTGTTAAGCCTATGTTGTATTGGCTGATAAAGATAGGGTTTATTTATATTACAAGAAGCACAATTGTAAAGATTAACTTATATTAGCAGTCAATAGAAGATACTGGATTCATTCAAATGCAAAAGAGGAAGCCGCTTCACAGTGACCTCCTCTCTCTATACTCTATATGAATATGCCCCAAAGGGTTTATTAAAAAAGGAACATACACAAAAGGGTTTTATCTTAAAAAATTAATTATTAAAAACTTATTCTACTGACTTCAATCAGACAGATAACATCAAAATCATATCAACGATCTTCACAGACAGTTGATATTAAGGGGAAATGTGCATCAAAAAAAAATCTGATGCGTAAGCTAGATTAGATAAGATGTACCTCTGTACTTTTCCTAACCAGCATAGTAAAGTAGGGATTCACACGCTACGAATAAATCTAAGCCCCTACTATATATCTCAAATAAATATCTTAGATACTACCTCCCTTACCACCGCTGTGAGTAGGATTATAAGTTACCGTCTTATATTGCTGATCAGCACCTGTATAACGTATCGCAGAGACAGATATTGTTTTTTCGCTTCCGCCATACACTACTGTTGTAGATAATGTAGTTTTACGAGTCTTGGCATAACAAGTATAGTTCATCTCAGTATAACCATTTACATTCACTGTATTGTATGTACGTTCAGTTTCGGTTACTCCAGATGTTGTTCCCATTAATGAGTACATACGAGTTTTAAGATAAGCAGCCATTGCGTTTAGTGTATTTTCGGGAACGCTACTTCCTAATGCTTCTTTTATAGCCTCAACTACACCTCTACCTTTTTCGTAATCCCAACCTGTTTTTTCTTTATACTTCAACACGATACCTGTCAAGGCCTTTGCATTCTCGCTATTGTCACGACTTTCCTGTCCAAGGATTTCGTCTTTCTGAATTACTTCTTTTTCTACTTTACTATTTACTTGATTCTCTATAGCATAAGCAGAGAAGTGTGTAACAGGAGCTTTATAATTAGCCTCACCCACTGTAACTTCAGCAGCCTGTACTTCCCATTCCCCGTTATCCGGATTCAGATAGGAAAGTTGCATAGTTGCTTTAGGGAAAGTTACCCCCGGAATAGGATTAGGAATAGAAATATTTACAGGTTCGCTAAACTGCAAACCTGTCGGCTGAAATTGAGCAGCAGCCAAAGGTATACTTTTTACAGCTTCTACGACCTCAGTAGGCTTAACTTCAGTAACAACCTCTTTAGGAGCAGGAACAAACGTAGTTACACTGATATCAACTTTACCGTTTTTCACAAGGGTCGGATCCTCCTGCGCATCTTCTTTAATTACACCTGCCGGGATCACAATTTCCACTTTCGCAAGAGGCATATCTTCAACAACTTTGTCCGGCTCAACCTGTCCAAAGTCTTCTGTGGTTGTAGGAATCGCCTCATTTGATGTACTTTCATCCTCTACAGTAATTGGATCTGTCATTTCATCCAATACCACTTCTTTTACCGGACTTACTTCCGTCAAGGCAAAAGCAACTTTTACTACACTACGATTCTCAGCATTATCAGCAATTTTCACAGAAGTTTTCTGAGAAAGATAACCATTAGGAGCAACAGAAACCTCATAAGTTCCCGTATTACTTTCCGTTACAGAAAACTCACCTTTCGAATCCGTTATACAATCTTTATCGCCAACTTTCACTTTTACCCCACTTTTTCCTTCACCTTTTACAGTTACAGCACCTTTAATGTAATACTCTACCACCGGTTTCGGAGTTTCAATTACTTCTCCTTCTGCTGGTTTAGGATCGTCATCATCGTCATGACATGCAACTGTAGCAAAAGACAACATACCAAAGGCTATCGCCATGGCACTCACATACATCCATTTTACACTTTTCATAATGTTTCAAATTTGTTAAAATACTTATTCATATCAATCATGTTCAATTCTCACTCGTCCTAATTAAATAATAGCGAATATGATCCGGTTGCCAGAAACGTGAATTCTCGACAGACCTAGGCTCGGTATTATAACTTTCCCCCAAAGAACGGTGGGCGTATTCATTCCCACTACGCATATCATACTGAAAAGCAAAATATTCGGGAAGCATAATCCGCAATGCATGCCGTTTGCGTTTCTTCCCCGGCAACGGAATAGAGAAGTTAAACCCTGCATTCTTTGCCCCGTCCGTATACATACCATATATACCCACAATATATTCGCCGAAATAACGTGAAAGCGTTCCGCGTATTCCATAATCTCCATAAATAAAACGGGATCCTTCCACCTTCACCAGCGTGTTCACTTCCGGCACATAATATCCCACACTAAGCCGTCCATTGATTCTTTTCCACTTACTCATCTCCCACTTGCTACCGTAGAAATGAGAAGAACCGGTAATTCCTCCTTCACCTTCTACCGTCCACCGACCATTTGCAGAAAAATAACCGACTCCCGCAGCAACTCCCATACGATCATCTGAGAAATTACCGCCTGTCAGGTATCCTTTCCAATGATTAGCCAAACGAAAATCCTGACGTAAAGTCATGAATCCCAAGCGAACACAGTCCCACTTTCCATCTTCATTATTTACGATAGGCAGACTGACTTGCATCCGTAGCGAAGCCCCCTTCCATAATTGCATTTCCAGAGCGGGTTGCAGATCAAGAGCCGCCTTATATAGTTTATAAGTTACATTATTGACTAACATCACACCAGGATATAACACCAAATCCACCTTACCGAAAGTACTGTCTTCCCGTTTTATTCCTTTCAAACGACGCATGGCGGTTCCTGTAGAAGTCGTCATCTCCATATTACGATATACCTCATCCAACGTGTATTCACCGGACTGATACTGTTGAACCAGTTTTGCCGGGAGAGTTATACACAGCTGGGGTAACGCATTATCTAATATAACCAATTGTAGAGTCGGCATTTCTGGCATAGCAACCAAATGACGTATGGCAATACCGATCCCATTATAAGCTCCTCTATACACAGAAGTCTCAAAAGCCGCTGTTATCGTGTCACTTTTCTCTACAACCGAGATATTCTCCATTTCCAGTTTTTTCAAAGTTTCGATCACACGAACGGACTGTGCATGTAACGAAATTCCCCAACAGAGAAAAACATATACTATACCAACTATTCTTTTCATCTTCATTTAATGTATTAATGTACATTCATACCGTAACCGGCAGACACACATGTAAATTCGCGGGTAAACACGTTGACGGATAGATGCTTCCAAAAGCGCATAGCAGCACCAATGTTCCAACCATGCGTATCATATTCCGCCATGAATTTCAATTCCCGACAAAAAGAGGAGTATAACGAACTCCGCCGAAAGGTCCTTTATTATATACAGGCTTATCACCCTGATGAAAATACCAACCCGCCGTAATTGCCAGTTGATGTCCCGAACGGAATCCGATTGTTTTAGTAAGCACACCATAGTAGGCACCCCAATATGGAGTTTTTCCTTCAGTCAGAAGATCATCCCCCCAATCACAACAGCTGGAAAATAACGGCTTTCTTTTAACGGACGAATACGAATCGTATTGGAACGGTCTTGATTGTGATAACCTGTTCTTCCCGTAGCCGTTGTCATTTTGAGTAATGTCATTCGATAAGTAAATTCAATGAAAGAAAACAGTGTCATATCCACGAAATAATTCATTGTAGGAAAACTGAAAACAGAAGGGGTAACTTGCTCGGGTAGGTAGTTTGCTCCTCCTATAAACGTACCGGTTTCCTGCATCTCGCAGTAGGTATCATTAATTGTCCTGTCGATCCCAAGGAGTATTGTGCACGAACCAAACTGGTCGTCAATATGAAAATCAGAAGTAGAATAATGCCTTTCAATAAAATAAATGGCTTATTCCTGAAAACAGCTTTAGTTTGTTCCATCTCAATTTGTATATTGTTCCCCAATAGCAATTTTCTCAAAGAATTGATTAATCTGCTATTTTTACTATTCATATTTCTGTTACTTCTTAGGTAACAGAACACACACAATCGAAACTAAGCGGAATGAAAATAGAGAAAAACATCGACAAATGTGGTACCAAAGGGCTTTCTGGCTTTAGTGAAAGAGGAAATCCTTTTGAATATAAACAAATTAGCAACAGAGCATGAAGACAATATTATTTCATGTTCGGATATTTTTTTGCCCTATGTTTCAGATAAAACGAAAAAAAATGGAGGATTATTTGTTTGCTATTTCTTTTTTTGTCTATCTTTGCGTCAAATTCAATTCTGTTACCTAAGAAGTAACACACATACTTCACTGCTTATTATCAGTATTTTACCTATTTACCCCTAGTTACATAGCAATTTCTAACGTAAAATAAATTCATTCTATTTACTTCTGTACGTTCTTGCAGATTGAAGCCTTTCAGATAGATTTGTGTTGTTTTTATAGATTTGTGGCCTAATGATTCACTTATCATTTCAATAGGAACTCCGCGATATTTAGCTGTTGTTGCCCAAGAGTGACGAAGAGTGTATGAAGATACAGGCGAATTTAGATGAAGCACTCTTGCCAAATCCTTCAAACGATTATTAAACTTTCGAAGTGCAGACTGATATTCCCGATAAGCTCCTTCATCTTTCCGTTTTTTGTCGCCAGACAGGATATCAAACAGATAATCGGGACAGTCAGAAGGAGTCACTTGGTTACTTCGAAGCTGATTAATCATTTCCTTCGCAGTATCAAGTACTTCCACACTCATAGGAGTCTTAGTCTTGATACGATTATATCGTAGCACATTACTGTCTAAGGACGACTTTTCCAAATGAGCCAAATCGGCAAATGACATTCCACAAAACTGAAACATCAAAGCAGCAATAGTTTGTGTATGACGCAAGCGCTCCGATTTGGGATCATCATACAAAAGCCTGTGAAGCTCGGCAACCGGCAAGGCTTTCTTTTGCCGGATATCCACCCCTGTATAGACATCGTGAAATAATCGGTGCACATAAGGGGCACTCCCCGATTCTACTCCTCTATTATAAATGCTGCGAAGCATACGCATATATGTAGAAACCGTATTAGGTTTCAAGCCACATTCATATAGGTATTGCCCATAACAACGCAAACGTCCCCGGGTCACTTGCCTGAACGATACATTGAACGTACCGCAAAACGTAGTGAAAGATAAAAGGGCATTCTTATAGACATGCGCCGTAGAATACCGTCCTTCTTTCCGTAAACGCTCGATATACATCTCTGCACATCGGCTAAATCCATTTTTATTCATTTTTGCATCATAAATAATTTTATAAATAATATAATGTATGAGAAAGAACAAAAATAAGCTACTTTATGATTTCGACCACTATAAAAATAAAAAGATAAAGGCTCGAATAATGTTTTTTCGATTATTTATTCGCACAAATCAAAGAAAGTGCCTATCTTTACCACAAGTATTTTTTATTATTCACCATTAAATGTAAAGATTATGGCAAGTAGAAGAGAACTAAAGAAAAACGTAAACTATATCGCAGGAGAGTTGTTCACCGAGTGTTTAATCAACAGCATGTTTATCCCTGGAACAGATAAGGATAAAGCAGATGAGCTGATGTCTGAAGTATTGAAGATGCAGGATGAATTTGTGACCCGTATCAGCCACACAGAACCGGGCAATGTGAAAGTTTTTTTATAAAAAAATTCCGTGCTGATTTTAATGCAAAGGTAAACGAGATTATTGAAGCTATCGGAAAATTGAACTAAAAACAAAATGAAGAAAGCAATTTATAGCTTTATCTATTACCGCCTGTTAGGGTGGAAAACAAACGTTACGGTACCTAATTATGATAAATGCGTGATATGTGCCGCACCACACACAACGAACTTTGATTTATTTATTGGAAAACTATTTTACGGTGCTTTAGGCCGCAAGACAAGTTTCATGATGAAAAAAGAATGGTTCTTTTTTCCATTAGGATTAATTTTCAAAGCTGTAGGCGGGATTCCCGTAGATCGTGGACGGAAGACTTCATTGGTAGACCAAATGGTTCACCACTTTAACGAATGCAAAAAGTTTCATCTGACCATTACCCCCGAAGGAACCCGGAAAGCCAATCCAAACTGGAAAAAAGGATTTTATTATATCTCCCTCAAAGCGCAGGTGCCTATCGTATTGATTGGCATCGACTATGAAAAGAAGACGATTTCGGCAACCAAAGCCATTATGCCTCGGGAGATATTAATAAAGACATGAGGGAAATCAAGCTCTATTACAAAGATTTCAAAGGAAAACATCCTGAGAACTTTGCTCTTGGAGAAATATGATTTAAGTATTAGACAATAAGTATTAACCATAATGGATTCCATTCGAGTTCTATCATACAAACCGATATCGTTTGGGAAAATAAACAAGAAAATCTCCGTTTGCTCCACGAAAAGCTACAAAGCCTCCGTGGAACAACGGAGATTGTTGTTTTACCGGAAATGTTCTCGACAGGGTTCAGTATGCAAAGCCAGACATTAGCAGAGCCCAATTCCGGCAAAACAATCTCTACTTTGAAACAATGGGCATCCTTATTTCAACTGGCTATCTGTGGAAGCTATATAGCCACTGATAACGGACAGTTTTATAACCGTGCTTTCTTCCTCACTCCCGAAGGAGAATACTATTTTTACGATAAACGCCATTTGTTCCGCATGGGACGTGAAGCCGAACACTTTCCGCAGGTAACAAACGGATCATCATTCCCTATCATGGTGGAATATCTGCCTGCTTGTATGTTACGATCTCCGTTTTCCTGTGTGGAGCCGGAACGTCAAGAATGAATATGACTTATTAATATATGTAGCAAACTGGCTATCCCCGTCGCCTGGCTTGGGACGCTTTGCTCCGAGCACGTGCTTTGGAAAATCAATGTTATGTATGCGGTGTCAACAGAACAGGCATGGACGGATATCATCTTAAATATAATGGAGGAAGCAAAATCTATTCCGCTTTCGGAGAAGAAATAGCCTCATTGCCGGACGAACAGGAAGGAATAGCTACGACAAGCCTCCAACTGGGTGCTCTCAACCGGCTCAGGGAAAAGTTTCCGGTTTGGAAAGATGCAGACGAATTTCATCTTTAGTATTTGCTATAAAACAAATGTTAAAAACGGCTTGATATAGCAACAATACCTAGATGTTAGTAGTTAAACATATAGACTTCTTTTGTATCTTTGTCGTGAAAATACAGTCGTAAGGACGCTAATCTTACATAACTTAATAAACAACTTTATGAAAACAAATCTTAGTTCTCAAATCAGCCTCCACCGGGTCTCCCCCAGATACTACAGACCGGAGAATGCATTTGAAAAATCAGTCTTGACAAGACTCGAAAAAATCCCTACGGACATCTATGAATCTGTAGAAGAAGGGGCTAACTATATTGCTCGAGAAATAGCACAGACCATCCGCGAAAAACAAAAAGCAGGACGTTTCTGCGTATTAGCACTTCCCGGAGGTAATTCACCCAGCCATGTATATCAGGAACTGATCCGTATGCATAAAGAAGAAGGCCTTAGCTTCCGTAACGTGATTGTATTTAATATGTACGAATACTATCCGTTATCTTCTGATGCAATCAACAGTAACTTCAATGCATTGAAAGAGATGTTGTTGGATCATATTGATATTGACAAACAGAATATATTTACTCCTGACGGAACAATCGCCAAAGATACAATCTTCGAATATTGCCGGTTGTATGAACAACGCATTGAAGTTTCGGAGGAATTGACATTGCTCTGTTAGGTATCGGTCGCGTAGGCAATATCGCATTCAACGAACCGGGTTCCCGACTGAATTCTACCACCCGCCTGATTTTGCTGGATAATGCTTCACGCAATGAAGCATCTAAATCTTCGGAACGTTGGATAATACGCCGATCAGTTCTATCACAATGGGAGTATCAACTATTCTCGGTGCAAAGAAAGTCTATTTACTTGCGTGGGGTGAAAATAAAGCAGCTATGATTAAAGAATGTGTAGAAGGACCTATCTCCGATACCATTCCTGCATCTTACCTGCAAACTCACAACAATGCCCATGTAGCCCTTGACCTCTCGGCTGCTATGAACTTAACCCGTATCCAACGCCCTTGGCTGGTTACTTCTTGCGAATGGAATGATAAATTAATCCGCAGCGCTATCGTTTGGCTATGCCAGTTGACAGGTAAGCCTATTTTGAAATTAACAAATAAGGATTACAATGAAAACGGTCTGAGCGAACTTCTGGCATTGTATGGTTCGGCATACAATGTGAATATTAAGATATTCAACGATTTGCAACATACTATCACAGGTTGGCCGGGTGGCAAACCGAATGCTGACGATACTTACCGTCCAGAACGTGCCAAACCATATCCGAAACGTGTGATTATCTTCTCTCCGCATCCAGATGATGATGTAATCTCCATGGGTGGAACACTCCGTCGTCTGGTAGAACAGAAACATGAGGTGCACGTAGCTTACGAGACTTCCGGCAATATTGCCGTAGGTGATGAGGAAGTAGTTCGTTTCATGCATTTCATCAACGGATTCAACCAACTCTTCAACAACAGCGAAGACCAGGTTATCAATGAGAAGTATGCAGAAATACGTAACTTCCTGAAAGAAAAGAAAGACGGTGATATGGACAGCCGTGATATACTTACTATCAAAGGCTTGATCGTCGTGGTGAAGCACGTACGCTTGTACTTATAACAATATACCACTAGAACGTTGTCACTTCCTCGACTTACCATTCTACGAAACAGGTAAGATTCAGAAGAACCCAATTAGTGAAGCGGATGTGGAAATCGTACGTAACCTGCTTCGTGAAGTGAAACCTCATCAGATTTTTGTAGCCGGTGACCTCGCAGATCCTCACGGAACACACCGTGTATGTACGGACGCCGTATTTGCTGCCGTCGACCTCGAAAAAGAAGAAGGTGCAAATGGTTGAAAGACTGCCGTATCTGGATGTATCGTGGTGCATGGCTGAATGGGAAATTGAAAACATTGAAATGGCAGTGCCTATCAGTCCGGAAGAACTTCGTGCAAAACGTAACTCTATCCTGAAACATCAGTCACAAATGGAAAGTGCTCCGTTCCTGGGTAATGACGAACGTTTGTTCTGGCAGCGCAGTGAAGACCGTAATCGTGGCACAGCTACTTTGTACGACCAGTTAGGTCTGGCTTCTTACGAAGCTATGGAAGCATTCGTAGAATATATTCCGCTATAAATAGAAAAGCTCTTAATTAAGAGAATATAAAACAATGAAAAGAAGAGTGGGAAGTTTCGATACTTCTCACTCTTTTTTGTTTATTTTTGCGGGGAAAACCTAAAAGCATTGAATGATGAAAAAAATAATAGTGTTCTTCATATATCTGACAATGGGGATTAATATTCTTTTTGCCCAAGACATCGAAAATAATATAAAAGAGCGGCTAACGGATTATTTCAATAAATATACCGCAACTGCCAAAATCAGCACCCCAAAACTGAATAGCTTCGACATTGATTATGACCGCAAAACAATTGCTGTTTATGCCTCTGAAAGCTTTGCCTACCAACCTTTTCGGTCGGAAACCGTAGAGACTATTTATAATCAAGTAAAAGATTTACTTCCCGGTCCGGTTCATTACTACCAGCTCACTATTTATGCAAACGGCAAGCCGATTGAAAATTTAGTGCCCAACCTTTATCGAAACAAGAAAAAAGATAAGGAACGGATGTCTTTGGACATTGATTATAAAGGAGTTCCCTGGGTGAAAAACATCTCACGCCCCAATGAAGTATCACGCGGGTTACAAGACCGCCATATCGCTGTCTGGCAAAGCACGGTAATTATTTCAAAAACGATAAAAACGAATGGGGCTGGCAACGCCCCCGCTTGTTCTGCACAACAGAAGATCTGTTCACTCAATCTTTTGTTCTTCCTTATGTAATTCCGATGTTGGAAAATGCAGGCGCCGTTGTCTACACGCCTCGCGAACGGGATACGCAAAAGAATGAATCATTGTGGATAATGACACGCCTAACGCTTCTCTCTATCTGGAGGTAG
>ENA-OQCK01000093-OQCK01000093.1-human-gut-metagenome-genome-assembly--contig:-NODE-93-length-50585-cov-9.777161_pt1 | contig 50585 bp, 56 predicted proteins | sample MGYA00242498_ERZ504578 | MGnify/ENA primary metagenome ERZ504578 (study PRJEB26092, sample SAMD00036229) | human gut metagenome | host: Homo sapiens | study: EMG produced TPA metagenomics assembly of...
TTACACCAAAACATGGCTCATGGTTAAACATGATTGAAAGCTTCTTCAGCAAGATGACCAGACAGATGCTTCGAGGAATTCGTGTCAATACCAAACAGGAGTTGGAAGAACGAATTTACAAGTACTTGACGAAGTGAACCGTGAACCCGTGGTTTATCACTGGAAGTATAAAATGGATGAAATCAGTGAAGAGGAAGCAGTATCAATTTAATATAGCAATTATTTAATATTCGTTATACTAGTTCTATTTTCTTTCGTATATGACCTATATGTGCGGTAACATTTCCTTCATCACAGAAATATTCTTTTCCCCATACAGTTTCATATATCTGTCGATGAGTAAATACCTGCCCAGGATAACTCGCAAGGAAAAATAGGATATCAAATTCTTTTACTGTTAGATTAATTTTTCTGTTTTTGTGAAATGCTATTCTATTATTGTAATCCAAGTACAAATCTGCATGATTTAATATATTTTTTTCTTGTAGAGCAATTTTTTTTGCAATATAATTCATATTACAAAGCAAAATTTCTTTATAATTCCCCTCTTCTTCTTTTATTCGAATAAGAATTTCAACTTCTATAATGCTTCACCTGCCCTTTTAAATTTCAAGCAAACGCTCATAAATAAACTTTCTATTTTATTTCATCATTTTCTTTATAAATCTTATTCCACTCTCCATAGGTCAAACGGTTTCGGTACCATTTAGAAGTGTCATCTAAGTTCGACTTAATAACTTGATTGGATATATAGTGAAAACGGTTATTATCTAACGGCTGAATGACTAATTCACTTGTCATTGCATTATCCTGCATTGTTCTTTCCCACACCGCATTAATTATAAGTTTAATTTTCCCATCATCCATCTTTTCATATGATACTACTTCTGGATACGGTTCATACGTTGATCCATAGTCATATAATCCTCTTGGTCTGTACAAATACGTTTTTGTTTCTGCATTATAAATGGCATTAGACTCTAATACTTCACTTTCAACTGTTAAAAATGTTTGAATAACTTCCTCAAAATCTTGTTTTGGAATATAATATTCTACTCCTTCTTGACTATAATTATATGGAACATATTTTTCATATTTTAAAAGATACATAATCTCATATAGATCATAAAAATCAAGTTGTGAATAATCACTTTGATTCCAATTCGTTATAAATAACTTATTTCCAGCATAACCTACTGGCATAACATACTTTCTATTCAACTCCCGACATGCTTCATCCAATGGTTCCACACGAAATCCAATTTTCCCATGATATCCATCATATCCCTGTCGATCATATTCTTCTATGAAAAAATACCCATTTTTTGTATACTTCCATGATTGTACTTGAAATTCATTAATGTACTCAGCTTCTGGAGCGTCCTGATCCCAAGTCATATTACTACATATGGCATAAATTTCCCCATTTTGAGAGTTTAAATCATATCTCACAAATCCTCCTGATTCCATAATAGAAAAAATTGTTATACTATCATTAACCTCGTTTTGCACATTCTTGCAATTTTTTCACTAGTTCTCCATTTACCATATCTATTTGATTATTTATGTCAACCGCAATATAGTTTTTTCTGCCTAAATATTCAATAATGTCTTGTTGTAATTTCAATGAATTTCTATTGCTTTGATTCCATCTTTCTTTGTATATATGAAAATAATCATCTGCCAAATCTTCGGATTCTACCAGAATTTCTTCAGTTCTTTGAACTAATTGTACTTGATTTGAATTTTTTTGTATTTATTACATCCTCCTAGTAGAAAACTAATGACACCAATAATGATCATTAATCTAACTTTCATACTCTTCCTCTCCAATTACAATATCAGTTATAAAAAAATCTATTTTCTTAATTTACTTAAAAATCTCTTCGCGGTTTATATTCTGGAATTTTATATGCTCCCTCACGTTCAATACAGTTTCCCAAATATATCCACTTGTCACCTTCTTCTCGGATTGTCACTTCATGTCTGAATGAACAATCTGTTCCTTCTTCCTGAAAAACAGCTTCTACTGTCAAAGTTAATGATCCATCCTCATTTTCTATACAATTCACTACTTCTGGGAAAGGTTGGAATTGTTGAATTCGATTCCATGGACCAATTGCTTCCCATGGATATACCCCCTTCACGTCATCGTATTGAGCATATATTTCCAAGGTTTCTATTGAAATATCAAAATAAGTTGTGACCACTTCTTCAAATTCTACTTTAGGAATGCCTGATGCATATTTTTTTTCATCAATTTTCTCCCCATACTTCATTGTGTATAAAAACTCAAACAAATCATTAAACTCTATATTTTCCAAACTGTTTTGATTCCAATCTACGAGGAACAGATTATTGCAAAAGTAACTAACCGGTGTAATACATTTATTTCCTAATTCTCTGCACTGTTCATCAAGTGGCAAAATTCTATAAAAAACATGCATATCCATTTCTTGATTTCTTGATAATGCCTTCTCCCATATAATCCACCCTTTATCAGTATAGTTCCAATCATATACCTGAATTTTTTCTATCTGCACAATATGTGGACTCATATTATCATCAAATGCAGCTGTTGCTGATGTTACATATAAATCTTTGTTTTTAAATTGAAGTTTATTATATATCCAAACACCACTTGTATTAATTACAAAAAATTCAGTTTCAGTATTTTCTCCTGTTTTTGCCAAAGAAAGAGCATCATCAACTTGTTTATAATTCAACATATTATAATCATGACTGCCACAGGTAATGGCAACATTCTCTTCTGCAATACTTTCGATCATTGTATGAACTGTCTCTTCTTCAAGAACAATATTTGACGCATTACCTTTATCTGCCTGACTGTATATCCTTTTGCATTTTCCAACCATTTTCCTTAAGCGATCACTAATGTCTTTTTCTTCTTTTCTCCCCATTTCAATATTTTTTAATTCATAATCATCATTTTCATCCATCACCACATTCTCTTCTTCTGTATTATTAATTATAAGATCATTTTGAGACCCATTTTTTTCACATCCGGATAATACTAAAGAAACCAAAATAATAGCCAACATTTTCTTCATTAACATTTTCACCTTTTTTCATCTCATTCCTATCGTAAATATTGATCCAATACTCTTTTATCTTTTTGAACTACATAACCACTGCCACCAATATTTTTACATCTTCAACCATACTAATTAGCAATATTGGATTCTCAATATTAGGATCAGTTGTAAAAACTGCCATCCACCCCAATTCTGTTCCTGTTGCATCTTCTTTTGAAAGCTTTATTTCTGCCGTTCCTGTTTTTCCAGCCAAAGTGTACTCCTCTCTATGTAAACCATATCCCGTTGCTGTTGGTTCACTAATAACTTTCTTCATTGTCTCTAAAACAGTATGAATACTTTCTTTTTGAATAACTTCCGGCATCCATATATTGGGATTATAATTTGGGTTATATAGTAACGTCGGTTCAATTATATTTCCATCATTACTAAATGCGGAATAAATAGAAGCTAGATGCAATGGATTTATTAAGATTTGACCTTGTCCATATCCACTATCTGCCAATTGAATTTCTGACTTTATTCCTTCTGTATTTGAATACTGTGATATTGACATTTTAATATCAAATGGTATTTCTTTGTTAAACCCCAATTTTTCTAAAAAGCTAGTTAAATTATTTTCCCCCAGTTTAAGTGCTACTTTTGCAAAATATATATTATCAGAATATATCATTGCATTTTCCAGTGTTGCAGGTTCAGTCTCATGTAATGTGGTCACATAATAATCCCCCCATGACGAGTCTTTTTGCCAGCTTAAACCTTCGTTTCCATAATCTTCTACAGGATCAAGAATACCTGTGTCTAACCCTATCACTGCAGTAACAGGTTTAAATGTTGATCCGGGACACCATACCTGTCTGAATCGATTGTACAAAGGTTGCCTTTCATCTTCATTTAAGCTTTTCCATAATTTATCTGACATTCCCATTACAAAATCATTTGAGTTAAAAGAAGGAGTACTGACCAGTGCCAAAACTTCTCCTGTATATTGGTTCATAGCAACAGAACAACTCTTATCATCCTTAAACTGTTCATACAAGACTTTTTGCAATTCTGCATCAATTGTTAATTGAATATCCTCTCCGTTTTGAACCGGTTTATCTACAATAATATCTTTTCTGTTTCCAAATTCATCTTCGATATATATCATGCAACCATTTTGACCTTTTAATTTATCTTCATATAAACTTTCTATACCACTTCTCCCTATAACACTATTGGAATCATAACCTTTCCCTTTATTCTCTTCCAAATCTTCCGCTGTAACTTTTTGAATATATCCAACCAAATGTGACGCTGCTTCTTTTAAAGGATAGTCTCTAACTTCGATATCGTTAATCATAACACCTGGAATTGATAGTAATTCCTCCTGATTTTCCTTTAATTTTACAAGATTTTCATCCGGATTAATTTTCATTAATTCCAATTCACTAACTTTAGGAATTGTTTTTATAGGAACAAATGAATCATCTTTTACCCACTCTGCAGACAATTTGTTCTTTATCACATCAATATCCACTTCAAGCAACTCCGCAAGTTTAATTATTGTGTTTTCTTTATCCTGAATTTTACCCGGCACTAGCCCAACTGATGATGCAACCCCTTTTCCAGCTAACACTTTTCCATTCCGATCTAAAATTTGTCCTCGCTCTGCTTCTACAGTATCTATTCGTACTTTATCTGTAGACTCTAATTGCGGAAAAATAATACTATCTTTCCAAACAAGTTTATATTCAAATTTTTCTTTTATAAAGTTTACTTCATTTTGAAATTTCACTTCACCTGCAAGAGTATTAAATGATGTAAGATATGAAATCTCTTTACCATTGGATTTCTCATTTAAAATTTTAATGCTTAAATCCTTCGTTTCTAATCCTTCATATATGTTTTTATTTCTCTTTACAAATTCTTCCATAGAAATATTCGATGAATGTTCTTTAGAAATCATTTTATACATTTTTTCATATTCATGTTTATTGATATAATTCATATATTCGGTTAGCAATTGTTCAGTAGTGTTCTTATGTGTCTGTTTCGTAATAAAAAAATCAAGCTCAATACTAAAATTAAAGAAAATATTATTAATATCAATCTACCTGTCCATTCAAATTTTTTTCTTTTCATAATTGTCTCCTGTTTCCATATCTTACGTTTGTAATATATTCTATTATCACTTTTTTGTCAATAGCCTTCTTGACGTTTCTATTTCAATGCTCTATAATTATTACGAAAGTAAGATTAAAGGAGAATAAACATGGATAAATTACCACAAATATCTGAAGCAGAATATGAAATCATGAAAATAATATGGGATGAGTCACCAATAAGCACAAATTCTATTTGTGAAAAAGTTCCATCTATACACAATTGGAGTAATAAAACAGTTCATACGTTATTATCTCGTTTAGTGTCAAAACATGTTATTTCTTATGAACAAAAAAGGCGTATGTATTACTATTTTCCCATTATCTCTAAAAATAAATATTTATCACAAGAGAACCATAATTTTTTATCTCGCTTTTATGATGGTGAAATGGCTCCGCTATTATCTTCCTTACTATCCAATGCCCAATTATCTGACAGCGATTTAAAGAATATGTATCATCTTATAGACTCTAAATTGAATGGTGGTGATGAAACCTAATGTTCTCGATTCACTTTTTATTATGTAATCTCACTATCAGTATCTTATTGGGGATAATTCTATTACTCAAAAAACTATTAAAAAATTATATTACAACTAATAGTCGGTATTATTTGTGGTACATTTTTGTATGTGCGCTTATTATTCCTTTCATACCATTCAAAAATATCGGACCACATCAATTATTAATAAAGTTACAACACTTTTTCCAACAAGATACGGGTAAAATTGTAAATACTTCTACAAAACAACTTGATGATATAAATTTATCTGTTCAATTAGGTACTTCTGATTTTGCGTCAGCTCAAGATAATTTTAATTTGTATGATCTTGATAAATACTTATTTGCAATATGGATAATCGGGTGTTTGTTTACATTAGTATATTTTATATATAATATTGTTAAAATTCATTTAATCCAAAAAAAAGCTTTTTTGATAACTTCTGAAAACGAACCAGAACTATACCAACAATACATTTCGTGTCATGAAAAATTAAAAATAAGACGACATGTCGCTTTATACGCTTCATGTAATATTTCAAGCCCTGTTTCTTACGGTCTTCTATATCCCAAGGTAATTATTCCTCAAGATATGGATATATTACTGTCTGAACAGGATGTATATTATATCTTTTTACATGAATTACAGCATTATAAACACAAGGATGCTGCATTAAATTATATAAGTTGCATTTTACAGATCATATATTGGTTTAACCCATTCATTTGGTACGGATTTCATATATTACAAAAAGATCGGGAAATTGCATGCGACAACTCAGTAATTAACATCATAGGGAAAAACAACTGTATAGATTATGGCTATACATTAATAAGATATGCTGAAAAAATGCAACACAATGCTTTTCTCTCTCCACTCTCTCGTTTAGGTGGAGAAAAAAAGGTCATTATAGATAGAATAAAAGAAATAGCAAATTATCAAAAAATTTCTAAAAAGCATAAGAGAAACAGCATTGTAATCTTAGTGTTCGCTTGTGTTCTAGTATACTGCATTAGTCCCTTATTAACTGTCTATGCATCACGAGACTCATCTAATAATTTGACTTCCCAAAATATAGATGACATAGACCTATCTTCTTATTTCAGTAAAACAAGTGGTAGCTTTGTAATATATGATATGACAAATGATAGATACAAAATTTATAATAAAGATTTAAGCACCAAACGAGTTTCTCCGGATTCCACTTATAAAATTTATAGTGGTTTATTTGCATTAGAGGAAGGTGTAATCAATTATAATTCTTCTAATCAGCACTGGGACGGAACAAACTATTATTTTGATTCATGGAACAAAGACCAAACCCTTACTACAGCTTTACGTAATTCTGTTAATTGGTATTTTCAAAATCTTGATACACAAATAGGATACCAAACACTTTATTCTTATTATAACAAAATTTCATATGGGAATTGCGATTTATCAGCTGGTATTGAAGATTATTGGTCCGAATCTTCCTTAAAGATTTCACCGGTAGAACAGGTAATCCTATTATCTGAACTTCTGGAAAATAAATGGGAGTTTGAGGAAAAAAATATTCAAGCAATAAAAGATGCCTTATTTATTTCTGATACATCCATTGGAAAATTATATGGAAAGACAGGTACTGGGTCATTGAATGGACAAAATACAAACGGTTGGTTTATTGGCTTTATTGAACACGGTGAAAATACTTATTGTTTTGCTACCAACCTTCAGAATTCCGAGAATGCCACCGGCAGTGCTGCTTCAGAAATAACTATAGAAATATTAAATTCTTTATTCTCTTAAAAATGAAAATACTTTATTCCCAAAAGCTAAGGAGGTTGATGCCTATTAACACTAGTGTTTATCAAGATAATCAAAGCTTAAAAGTATCGGCTTATATAGTTAATGTAGGTTTATGAAACATTTATAGAATAACTAATTTCTAGGATAGGCAGAAATAATATGAAAAAAAACAAGTCTTTTTATCTATTAATTATTGGAATTTTGGTTGGTATATTTGCATTTTCAGGTTGCACGAATCATAATAATTCAGACGCTAAGAATATACAACAGGATACAAAAGATCCTACTCCAGAGAAATTTTCTGTAGTAGAATCACAAGAACCCACACTAACTGAAGTAGATTGGTCTAATTATTTTGAAGGCTTAACCGGGACCGCAATAGTATACGATCCAACAGAAAAAAACTATATGATATATAATAAAGAACTGGCTCTAACGCAGAGATCTCCATGTTCTACATTTAAAATTATCTCTTCGTTAATCGGTTTAGAAAACGGAATTATTGATCCTGATAATTCTGTGCGTCCTTGGAGCGGTGAAATATTTTGGAATGAGGACTGGAATAGAGATATCAATTTTTCTGATGCATTTCGTACCTCATGTGTTTGGTATTTTCGTCAGGTCACTGATGACATTGGCAAGGTGAAAATGCAGAATGAACTTAATAAACTGAAATATGGAAATTGTGATATTTCTGATTGGGAGGGAAAGTTAAATACTAATAACAACAATAGAGCCTTAACAGGTTTCTGGATAGAATCGTCTTTGAAAATTTCTCCAAAAGAACAGGTTGAAGTGATGGAACGAATCTTCGGAACTGACTCCACCTACTCAGAAAGAACACAAAATATTTTAAAACAAGTAATGTTGATATCAGAAGAGAATAATACGGAAATATCTATTTATGGAAAAACAGGAATGGGAAAAGCAGAGGGTATTGTTGTAGATGCATGGTTCACAGGATTTGCAGAAACACTAGAAGGAAATAAATATTTTTGTGTATATCTCGGACAATCAGATGCAGGCAACACATCAAGCACTGCCGCAAAGGAAATCGCCATTCAAATTCTTAATGACAATAAATGACAATAAGATACCCTATCAAAAATCGCCTCAGACTCTCACAGGCTGGGCGATTTTTATAGTAATCTTTTGCCAAATCATTTTGTTCTTTTACTATGTACTCTAAACCTGATCTTAAATTAGTGACATACATAGTCTGTATTTTACATATTACTTCTACATACAAGCACATTATTATTTGGTCTAATTTACCTTTATATAACATCAAATAAGAGAGTGTATCTCTTTTAACACACTATTAACTATTAACAACGTAGCCTTATCAATTCCAATTATTATAAATAAATATGAAATATAGATATTTCTGGAACAACCCCCAACCGACCAGAAACATGTGTAGTTCCGATTCCTGTATTTACGTATATTTTTGTCTTTGAATTTAATTCATACATTCCGCTGACATAATTTTTAGCGAGGTTTGTAGAAGAGATAGCTTTTTGATTAATAGAAGGAATAAACGGGATATTAACTTGCCCGCCATGACTATGTCCGCTCAACACTAAATCATAAGGGTATTCTTGAAAAGAGTCTGCTGTATCTGGCTCATGTATTAACAGAATATTGTAATTCGAATCATATATCTTTGTAGAATCCGGCATATATACATTTCCCAGCATACTATCATCTAACCCTGTAAATAATATTTTTTTATCTGAATCAGTAGTCACATACCAATTTTCATTTTTCAGCACAGTAAATCCTGATTGCTGCATAATATTTTCATACTGTCTGGCAGCTCCACCACCGCAATCGCGATTCCCCCATATTGCTATTTTATCATATGTTGCATTGATTTTTTGTAGTTCTTTTATGATATGTTCATCATCATGATACTTGGCATAATTGTCATACAAGTCCCCTGTAAACACAACAACATCTGGATTTTGCTTATTGATATAGTTTACAACCTTATCCAGGTTCTTATAATTAAAATCCGCTTTTATATGCGTGTCTGAGAATTGAACAACTTTAATAAAATCAGAAGTTTTTTCGTTTAAATATAATTGATTTGATGCAATACGATACGGTTCGATTTTAAAAGCATAAAACACACAACTTCCAATCAAAATAAGAAGTGTGAAGACTGTTCCAAAAAAAATTTTCAAAAATCTTATCATAAAGATCTATCCTTCCCATAAATTATCTTGCTCAAAATAAAAGCTGCTTGTGACATTTATGTTACAAAAAATGTGGCATAAAGAAATATATAATCTTTAAACCACAATGTTTTTTAACTTACAATCTTCCAGTTACTTGCCTTACAAATTGTCAATTTATGCTGGACATCTGTGTGGTTTTGGCCTGATTAGTAACAAACTTTACAATTGCATTAACTATTACAGCCAACCATTGCATCTTAAATCTAAAGCTATAGCAAAGAATACTAATGTCTAAAATTACATCCAGGTAACCAACCCCAGATTCTGACATTCCATATGTATACTCACTCTACACTAATTCCAGCATATGCCCATGTCTCTCCGTTATCCTTTGACTCAAAGCGAATTCCCTGGATTTCCCCAGCTCCTGTTAAAAGCTTTATAGTCAGGATATCCTCTTTCTTTTTCGGCATCTCACAGTATTTATAATTTTCTATGGTAAAGTTAAGTTCTTTTGCCAAAGGCGGTAGCTCTGTCACAGTCTCCAAAGGTAGCTGAAGTTCCGTAAAGGTTGTACCTCCATCCCTAGTGACATAAAGGCTGGAATGGGACTGGGAAGCTCCTGTCAGCCCTGCAAACCCGAAATTTTTATCAAAGAATTCCAACCCCTCTGTTACCCCAAGATTTCCGCCAAAGGGATTCTGGTTTGCCATTTCCCATGTGTCACCGCCATCCGCAGTTTTTTCCAACTGGTAAAATCTGCTTCCCGCCGCCGCATCAGCCACCACCAGACGCCATCCTATCTTATCATCTAAAAAGAAATACATACTGCCGTCTGTCTGATCTACTGTCCAGCTTTCCACATCTTTTACCTCATCCATCTGTTCTTTATCTAACACTTCCTGGCTGATATATTCTGGTTCCATCATATAGCGAACAGGAGTGATATCTTTCACAGCTGGCATGTGAAGAGAAACCTCAAATCCCACAATTTCTCCGCCATTGAAAAGTTGTGTAAAATTTTCACTTCCTTGATCAACACCATCTCCGTCTGCATCACCGGGAAGATAACGCAGCCCGTCCATCACTCCGAAAGACCGGCGCCCATAATATACAAGTTCATAGGTCTCATTTTCCAAAATTGAAGACCACATTTTCACCTGATTTTCGCTGTCTGCTTTCTCCAATATCCGGAGCATTGGCTCAAAACGCATATCGGCATTATAATCGGCATTGGCTTCTCCGTTCACCCAAACAATAATCTTCTCATTTATCTTTCTGTCATAAGTAATCAGATATGTCTTTTCTGTTCCTTTTTTATTTTTTCCGTAAAGAAAGGTATCTAAGGTCTGAACTTTCCCAGTCTCATTAAAGGACATCTTAAATCCATTTACCACATAAAGATTTTTCGGCATCTCAAGCTTTTCCTCTAAATCCGTCAGAATTCCTTCGATACCATCTTCAAAGAAGTTATCGTGGACAAAATCTACTTCCCTTTTCTTCCATAATTCATCAAGCTTCCATGACAAATGCCCGTTGTACGGAATTGCTGAATAAATGATACGCCCGCCAAAATAGATTGTACCAAGCAACGCAAGAAAAATCTCTATTCGTAAAAGAACTTTATTCTCGAGCTGAGATGTTTGCTGCATCTTTTTCCTTGCAATCATCCATAGTACAGAACTAAGCAAAATTCCAGACAGACTAATCAGCAAAATCAGCAAATGCCTTCTCAGCCCACCATACTGACATACATACCATGCCTGATATAAAAACAGCAGGTAAAAACAAAGACTGATTTTCCCACATAATTTATAAATATTCTTCATACACCCCTCGATTCTTTCATTTTTATATCCATTCCTTTCGCTTTGCTCAGGCACAAAACGTTATGAAAACAGTTTTCTACCCGGCTTTTTTTCTTTATAATTCTTTTTGTAGGGAACTCGGTATACTACAAATCACGGGGAGGTGAGTAGGCTGTTCCTCTTCTGGAATGACTGTATTTTTATATGTGTAGTTCGCCTTTTCAAGCACAAATAAGTGTGACACCAAGCACGTAATCTTATCTTTGTATAAACTACTTCGTTTATGGCTTAGGCGTTCAGTCAATGCCGTCTCTCCCTATAATCTTTAGTGAACCTTTTGGTTCTGAAAGGAGTCCCTATGGCTTTAAAAATCGTGTACAAAATTTGTTGTGGTATCGATGTCCACAAAAACTTTGTAGTGGCTTGCATTGCTAAAACGGATAAGCAAGGCGTTACCACTTATGAGCGCCATCACTTTTCAACCTACACGAAAGGACTGAAACAGTTGCTCAAATGGCTGCTCGACCGTAATTGCAAGGATGTCTGTATGGAATCTACAGGTAAATATTGGATTCCCGTTTACAATGTCTTAGAACACGACTGTTCCATTGTCCTTGCTCATCCGAAATATGTTAAGGCTATCCGTGGTAAAAAAACTGACAAGAAAGATGCGAAATGGATTGCTGACCTGTTTAAACATGATCTTGTTGCCGGTAGCTTTATGCCTCCTGCTGACATCCGTCAACTCCGTGACCTTATGCGTTACCGTTTCAAACTGACCTGCTTTAAGTCCAGCGAAAAGAATCGTTACCAGAATTGTCTCACGGTTTCAACATCCAGTTGGGGAACGTTGTCTCGGACACTTTTGGTAAGAGTTCTCAAAAGATTATTGCTAAAATCCTTGAAAATCCTGATGATACTTCTTTTGATATCGGATCTTTAATCCATGGTTCCATGAAAGATAAACTTCCTGAACTGGAACTCGCCATTGACGGATATATCACTCCGGAACAGGCTGCTAAATTAAAGATCATTAAAGAACATTTTGATAACCTTGAAGCCCGGAAAGCAGAGTTAGAAGAACTCATTCTTGCGCTCGCCAATCCCTATCAGCAGGAAATTTCCATTATCCTAACCGCTCCAGGTTTTAAGAACACCTTTACTGCTATCGGTATCATCTCCGAAATCGGAACAAACATGGAGGCTTTCCCTTCGGCGAAACACTTATGTTCATGGGCTGGTCTTACTCCAACCAACAATGAAAGTGCAGGGAAGAAAAAATCTGTCCGGGTTTCCAAGGCCGGATGCTATATCAAACCACTTCTTGTACAGTGTGCAAACGCTGCGATCAAGAGCAAAAAGCATCCTGAAATTCGTGACCGCTACCTCCGTATCAAAAAGCGTCGCGGTCATAAGAAGGCAATCATTGCTATTGCAAGAATGCTTCTTACAGCATTATACCACATGCTCAAAAATGGTGAGAATTATAATTCAGATTTATACCAAAAATCTGATATTCTTCCGACAACCCGTGAAATCACGGTTGAGCAGGCTATTTTAATGGCTCAGTTTCAAGGTTTCCGCATCAAGTCAGCAACGGAATAACCTGTAACTTTGTCTACATATTCAATTTTCAAAGCAGCCACCGTAAGATGGCTTTGTTGTGATACGATTAAGGTAATGGATAACCTCTACTTTTCATTTTCAATCTTGTCTCTTCTAACATGATGTGTCAGTCATATTTTGGCAACTTTATCATATTCCAAAGATAACATGTAACTGTAATCATTTGAGATATGTCCATCCATAAATCCAATAAATGGATTTATGAATTGGAAAAGGGATTCTTATTTGATCCCTAACATTTATTTCAATCTAATAATTACTCTAAATTGATATTAATGTGATTTTTATTTTTTATAAATGTAATAAATTGCTCCTCTGTACCAAAACTAAATTCATCGCCATTAATTACAAGCCCTTTATTACCATATCCTAACCAACAAAGATTCTTTTTGATATTACAACAGGTTATATTCTTCCATTCAATAATGGTTCTATCGTACTTTCTTATAATTTCCAGCTTATCGTCATAAAAGTTATAAGTTACTTTCTCTTTATACCTTTTATAAGAATAATTTGAATCTAATTTTAAAAATATTTTCTTAGTATAACTTATTGTCCAATAATATAAAAATATAAAAGTTATTGCAATAAGCGGAATACTATAGATCCATTTGTCTGATCCAATCAAAGTACAAACTACAATTCCAATAAATGCTTCAATGATTATAAAGTGACGACTCAGATCAGCCAATTCCCTTTTTCCATTTTTATTTTCATATTTTAAATTTTGATAATAATATTCTATCACCGCCTCATCATACAATGTATGATTTTGTAAAATGACATCCATTTTAATTTCTTCCTTTCCATACTCTACTCCAATCTTCTCCAGCTAATGTGTTTAATTTAATAAATCTTTTAAAGTCTTCTATATCTCCGATAACAAAATTTTCTTTTCTTATAAAAATAAGTTGATTAATAACGCGAATCCAGCAATACTCTTTATGGTGCCAATTTCCATAATTTCGATAAAAGACACTATTATTTTCTTACCGCTTTCCGGAACTAAAACATTAATCTCATCTTTTTTTATTGTCATAATTCTTTTTCCAGTTCCATACTGTTTTAAAGCAGTTTCCATTTGTATATAAGTCGCTAGTCTCAGATATATATTATTTATCAATATCACAGCACAAACAAATAATATCATCATAGTCATAATCATTTCTCTTCCAATTTTACTACATAGACAAAATGAAAATATAATCACTGCTCCACAAAAGAATAATAATATCCTTCTGTACTTTCTATTTTGGGTTTGATAATATAAACAAAAGAGTTCTTTGTTCCACTCATAATGTATTTGAAATAATATATCCATTATGTTTTTCTCCTCAACTTATGCACTAACTTATTCTATACCGAAATAATACTCAAAAATATTTTTTCCGCATTCTACTGCGTTCCCTGCCTCATACCCATTTACAATTCGAACTGCTACTGCTATTTCTGGATCATCAGCAGGTGCATATCCTATAAATAGACTATGATCCGGTCTATTCTTAACTTCTTGAGCTGTACCTGATTTTCCTGCAACCGATATTGGAAATCCGTCAAATATCCCCGTGCTTTGAGTATATAATTCCATACCTGCATGGACTCCTTCCCAGCTTCTTTTATTGATTTCAATCTGGCTTTCCACTTTCGGGCTTGTTTCTACCCCGTCAATTTTGTCAATTAGTGACAATTGGAAACTAGTACCTTCGTTTGCAAGTGTTGTTACATACCTTCCCAATTGGACTGTAGAAAAGTTATTTGTTCCTTGTCCGATAGCTGATGGAATAGCATAATTATCAGTTATCTTAGGTTTACTTTCGGTTAACTCAATTCCACTTTTTTCATCTAAATCAAACATTTTCGCGTACTCTTGTATATAATTTAGTGCCTGTTTATCCGAAAATTCATCATTGTCTATCATTCCTAAACGATATGACACTTCACATAAATAATCATTACATGAATTCTTCAATGCGCTATCTACACCATTAACAGCCCCATGCCCTGCATGTTCCAGCATTTTAAAGGTGGATCTACTTTATCAAACACTCCATCGCATTCAACCATGGTTGACTCATCTATTACACCTTCTTCTAATCCCGCAATAATTGTAACAGGTTTAAATGTTGAGCCTGGTGCTGATAACTGTTGTGTTGCACGATTAAATAAGGGTAATGATGCATTATTATATATTTTATAATAATATTTGTTATCCATTTGGTTTGCTAAACGATTATTATCATATCCCGGATAAGATACACATGCTAGCACTTTTCCTGTTGCGGTATCTGTAACAACTGCTGATCCCGAACATGGATCTAACGCTAAATCCGCTGGCGTAATTTCAAGTTTCTGTATTTTTTTAATTAACAAATCAAAAGTGGTAATTAGCCCTCGATTCCAGTTTTCGTAATCCTCATCTTCAGGATTTAAAAATTGCTGTTCATATAATAGCCTAACGATATCATCTGGCAATATCTCATCGTTGAGTACCAAGTATTTATTTATTAACTCATCAAACTGACTATTTTCCTGTAATTTATTTACTATAAAAGAGACCAATGATTCATAGATTTCATCTTTGGTCAAGTATTCTTCTTCTGACGCAATTATATCTGAATTTATGTTTCCAACACCAATTTGGTCATACAAATAGTCTTTCATTGATAATTCGCCTTTTTCCCATTTTTCAACTAATTCTTCATTATTGTTCTTGTTATTTATAATGTTCAAATTATCAATGATAAAACTCTGGTATTCTTGATTTTCAATTCCCAATTCATTATATTTCGTTGACAATTCTCTTAAATCTTTTTCAATACCTTGAACCACTTCACTTTTCTTTTTCAGAAAAATTTGAAAAAACTTTCTCTCTAATTCCGAAGCATCCTCTTCTCTTAATTGTTCTAAATCAATAACGCCATTGTTTAAAAGTGCAATATACACATCATATATTGGAATTTTTATTTCAGTAGTATCATCTACCCCTTTTTTATCAAAAGTTTTTGTGTTAATCAGATGTTGCACTAATATATCGGCTATCTTCCTTTCTAATGCTTCATATGTTTTTTTCTGTAATTCAACATCTATGCTTAAATATACGTCTTTTCCTGCTCTCGGTTGCTGTATTACTCCAAGATCTTGTGTAGTTCTCCCTGTATTATCTACATATACTTCCTTTTTCCCATCTCTTCCTTGAAGAACTTGATCTAAATATTGCTCCATTCCAGATTTACCCACTATGGAATTAATGGTTAATTTACTATCATCCCTTTCTTTTAACTCCTCGGATGATATAGTGCCTGTGTATCCTAATATAGAGGAACACGCTTCTCCTCCTTCATACACTCGTATTGTATCCTGTTTAATATCAACTCCTGAAATATCATATTGATTTTCCATAATGGCAACAACAGTTTCATCTGATACATCTTTTGCCACTGTTACTGAAAGATATTTTTGATATGCCTGTAAAGATAATGCGTAGCGTATATTTAAAATATCAAGTAGATCACTTTTTTCAAACTGTTGCGGTAATCCATAATCTTTTTTTTCTTTATCTGTATACTTCTTCTCTCCTTGCGCAAAAACACAGAACTTATCTGATAAATAAGAGACTATTTCATCTGCTGTAGAATTTCGTTCCTTAGCTTCCATATCGTCGATGTTCGCTTTTCCATATACATCTGCTTTAAATCTTTGAAGCCAAAAATCATCTACAGAAAATTGGAAATTACCGTTTGGATCTATTATAATTTTTAGACTAGTTTCTATGCTATCTCCTTTACTTTTTATAATACGAATCATCTGATAAATTTTTGAATTCAATTCAACTGTCGCTCTCGATCTGAATTATAAGTTTCTTGATCTTCGAATGTAACCGAATTAGCTAACTTATTTGTAGCAAGTGGTTTGCCATTACGATCATAAATATTTCCTCTTGCTCCAGATAGTACAATTTCTCTTTTCGTTTGTAAAATAAAATTATTTTCGTATTCTTGTCCTTTCACAATCTGTAATTGAAACAACCGTACTATTAAAATCGAGAACATTATAAAAAAAACAATTAATAGGACTAAACTTCTTGGTATTTTTAATTTCTTCATAATTTATTTTCTGAATTTCCAAAGAATAATCTCTGAAGTACTCCTTTTTAATATTTCCTCCCTGCATTTGTATGATTATAAATTTAAAAAATCATTGCGATTGTAGTTGATTATATAAATAAAAAGCATCATTTACATGAAATGGTTCTGTATTATGATTTCCTTCTGCATTTACTGTTATAGCAATATATTTTCGACCATTAACAATCGCTTCTGAGGCTAAACAAAGCCCTGCCTCATCTGTATAACCTGTTTTTCCTCCCACAATTTCACCCTCATCCAACTCCCATTGATCTCGTAGTTTAAACATACTACTATAAAAAGTAAAACCACTTAAATGCTGGTCTGTCGGCGCAACAAAATAACTTTTTGACTGAAATATATCATTAAAAGTTTGATTTTTTAATGCATACTGTAAAAGAATTCCTATATCTTTCACTGTAGTATAGTGAGATTCATTATGTAATCCTGTTGCATTCATAAAATGTGTATTATTCATTCCTAAATCTTTAGCTTTCTCATTCATTAGTTCTACAAATGCTTGTTCTGAACCAGCAACATACTCCGCTAAAGCAATTGAACACTCTCCCCCTGAAGGCAAAATGTTTCCATACAATATGTCAATTATTTTTGCATTTTCACCAGGTAGAAAGCCCGCCATTGACGCATTTTGGGCATATAGTTCATCAAATATTTCTGGCTCTAATGTAATAGTTGCTTCCAAATTGTTTATATTTTCAATTGCTAGAATACATGTCATTATTTTCGTTAATGATGCTGGAAATATTTTTTCATCCTGTTGAAATTGAAATATAACTTTACTGTCATCGAGACTGATTACAATTCCAGCACTACTATGTAGCTGATCTAAATCCAGTTTCCGCTGTTGTGTCTGAATAACTAATGGTTTTACTGTTTCTTCAGATTTTTCTTCTATTTTCTCCCTCTCTTGCGGATTGAAAATTTTTAATAAGACTAACAAACTGATAAGTATTATAAAAAGCAAACTTCTATTATCCAAACTATCTTTCTATTTTTCTTTTTTACTTTTTTTTCTTCTCTTACTCATATATACCTTAATCTTCTTTCTATAACCTGATAACTAAATATTCGTTTACAAAAACCACGCGTGTAAGACTTATAGCTAATAAATCTTTTTTATTTTTACAGGTGTCATATTTAGAAGTATATATATAACACCACGAATCTTACACGCGTAAGACATTTATAATATTACATCCGTAAGATTGGAATGTCAATATATTTTTTTCTATTTCATATTCTACGTGATCATGTTATTTGACCTTTTGCAAATTACCTGCATTGATTTTAATTCATCAAATATACCTTAACTTTAAACGAAACATGTCTATAATATTAGCAGAATCGCAAAAATACGAATCTGCCCTCAAATATTATAGTGCAATGCTTAGATATATAATTTAACTTGTTGAAATTCTTTTTCAATACTCTTCGTATACTGGAATATCTAATTCAATTTTCTGTACTTTATTAGACAAATATTGACAAGTTCCATCGCCATACGGTTTAATGACAATTTCATTTTTAAAAGCACAATCAGTATTCCTATCTGGCCATACAGCATCAACATATAGCGTGAGTGTTCCATCACTATTATCCAAATAATCTACTACTTCACCAAAAGGGGATGTTCCTCGATAAAAAAAGGTTCCACTATCATAGGTATTACTTTCCATATCATATCCACAATGCTTTCGCAATTCTTCTATTGTAACAGGTAAACAAGCTATCATAACATTTTCATATATTTCTGCTGAAATTCTCCCTGAATCTTTCTTTAATTGTTCACCTGTATGTACCTGATATAAATCCTCAAACAATCTAGGTAATAATATCGTTTCTACATTACTTTCGTCCCAATTTTGAGTAAGAAAATTATAGTTCAAATAGTTAAATACAGAAACATATTGATCAGTTAATATTCGCAATGTGTCCGATAACGGTTTTACACGATAATATTCTTTTAGTGCTGCATGTGCAACAATATACTCATATGAATAGATTAGATATCCTTTTGATGTGTATTTTATTTCAGCAATATTGTTCGCTGTTCCGTTTGATATTTCAGCTTGTTCTCCTTTTTCCCAAGTAAGAGTCATTGTAAAAGTTTGCAACACTTTATTTCGATATATAAAAGTTTCAGAACAAAAAGAACCATCATTATTTACCTCATATATTGTAACATCTGTTTCTCTATCCTCTAAATAATCCAGATAAAATTCTTCCACTTTTTCATAATTTTCCATATTCATATTTTCAGCCACACATACCAAACCATTTTCGCCAAAACGCTTTTTTATCTTTTTTACTTCCTCTCTTGAAATACTCTGATATCCTGTTGTTTGATCAATAATTGGATGATAAATATCCTTACATTGAGTTACTATTTTTAATAATTGATTTCGAAGTTCTTGCTTCTCTTTTTCTGTTAAAATACATTTCGTTTCTTCTCTAATAAATGGATTTTGGATATTCTGTTCTTCTTTTTCTTCTAACTGTTGATATACTTTCCAATTGTCTTCATTACCTTTTTTTTCTTGTATCTTTTCTTTGCAACTGGTCAAAGCATATAATATAATCAATATTGTGAGAAGTATAATCATTATCTTCCACTTTTTCTGCATTTTTTCTTTCTCCTTAATATTACATTTGTAAGACAAAATATAATATTATATGTATATAACTATAAAGTCAAGATTATTAGTATAAATTCAAAATTTAGATATTCTGAATACAAAAATTTAAAGTTCTATATATTTTAAGTAAAAATCTATAGTCAATTTATACGCCTTTTAATTTCCCTGTCTACAATTTTTTAATCACTAAATTTTTCCTTATGACACAAATAATTGCGTAAAGGAAAAGATATCAGTCAAAACAATCTCCATTTAAAGATTTTTAAAAAAAAATTTATAAAAACACTACTTTAACAACAGACTTGTGAAATATTATACTCCACAAGTCTGCCTGTTTCCTTTTATTATGTTTATTAAGTGCCTGTATAAAATAGCACTTCTTATTCTCTTTATTTAAATAATCCCATATCCAAGAATAGTTGCACTTCCAACAGAATATGAATGTTTCCAAACCCCTCGGACATTATTACCACCAATGTTAGTACCTGTATTTCCTTCTACTGTATAAATGATTCCACCTTCATATTTTTCCACGATTCCCACATGATCCGATATGCCATCTCCATTCCAATCAAAAAATACCAAGGAACCTGCACTCGGAATGCCGCCTGTTTCCTGCCACTTTCCATGACTTTTAAACCAATCAATTCCATTTTCGCACAAAGAAAACTTCGGCATTGCACCAGATTCTATCAATCCAGCTTGTTCCCCACACCAACTGACAAAGCAGGCACACCATTCCACATAAGAATCAAATCCATACCATCTCCAGTATTTTTCCCCATTACTACTCCCAACTTCCTGTTTTGCCACTTGCACAATCTGTCCGTTTCCAAATATTCCGCCAAGGATACCACCTCCAGAATAGTATCTCTGAACATGAGGAACATATTGAGGATCTCCATATCTTGGCCAACCAAGTTCCGCTGCCTTTTCTTGGCTAAACTGCAATGCATTTTCCAGACTATAACCGCCATGATGTTCTAAAGCCCATCCAATATAACCATTTCCGTAATTATATCCTTGCCAACTGAGTTGTAGCCTGCTGATATCTAATGGACTTTCACATCCTGCCTGTCTTACACAATCTGCATAATATTGTACCCCTACCTGTATGGAATACTCTGGATCTTGAATCGCCCCTGGACTATTTGGATAGCGGGTATTGTACGGACATTCACTTGCCTGCATAGGATCTGTTCCACGTCCTCCGGATTCCTGCATCATGATTGCTTGGATTGAAGGTACATATTCCGAAATTCCATACTGTGAAGCATACCTCTGAATGGTAGATGTATAAGCCAGTACCTCCTGACTTAGTGGCTCCGCACTAGTACTCCCGGAGCTTCCTGCAATTCCACCAATCACCCCCAGAACAATTACCAACAGCACAACAATCCAGCCGCCTGCCACCAGAAAGGTTCCTAATGATTTTACTGCGGTAACTCCCGTTTTAACCGCTGTTTTTATTCCAGATACTGTCCGTTTAGCTGCCTTTGCAGATTGTGTTGCAGCCTTTTTCCCTTGGACAGCTAATTTTTTTCCAGAACGGTAAGCATGTTCTGCCTGTTTCTTTAATTTTGACGCTTCCTTTGAAGTTTTCGCTGTATGTGCTTGTTTGATACGATTTGCAGAATCTCTCAAAGGGGTCGCATTTTTTACCTCTGCAATGTTCTCTCTCGCTACTCCTGCTGTTCTTTTGTTTACCGCTTCTTTTGTTTTAATTCGTATATCAGTTTGACGTTCTGTTTGTGAATTTCCTTGAGTTCCACTGTTTCTACTCTGTTCAGCAGTACGATCCGCATTTTTACTCCTTCGTTCTTTGATGACTCTCCAGGTCTTCTCTGCCTTTTTTTTTGCCGCTTTTTTACTGCCTTGAGAAACGATGGTTTCCCCTTTACTGGCCGACCACTTGATTCCTTCTTCCAGCCGGTCAGAAGCATACTGTTCCGGAGACTGTTTGGGAGAAAAATGGGAACCGTCATGCGTAGATAGCAGGGAACGTTCTGCAGATTTTAAAGTAATATCCTTGATCAATTCTTTGGGAAGCTGTTTGGCATGTTCCCGGACTTTCAACGTCCGGTCTACCTCTTTTGTTTTAATATCTGCCTTATTCTCCTCCTTTATCGTTCCACCTGTTTTTTCCTATCTAACAGTTTCTGCATATCTTTTTGTGCTTTCTGTACCAGTGGGTGCTTCTCATAAGCCTCCACAAGTGCAATTAAATCCCGCTCCACCCCATTTCCTTGATATAAAGGATAGTGGATATCACTGTACTCAGGCACATCTGGATCATGTAAAATAAATCCAATCCCAACCCCCATACCGGATCTTTTCTGTTCCATTTTCTGGTATATCCGAAAGGCTTCTTTTAATGTGGCGCACTCTGTCACTTCTCCCATTGTTTCAAATTCCATGCATTCAGCTGTATAAAAAGATATTTTCTTTTCCTGTACATCTTTTATCACATTTACACACCCTTTCTCTATGAATTAAAAACCGTTACACAGTCCCCCATGTAACGGCTTTCATATTTTTTGATTCAATTATGACGTACTGTAAAACACATTTGATGAGCGAACCTATGCTATACAGCTTTCAAACTTTCTCCTGGTTTTGTTGTCATCAGTTGGTACAACTTTGTATTCCTTGGGAATGTATTTTCAAATGGAACCAGATTTCCAGAACAGCGTATCAAACCACTTCCAGCTTTCACATTTGTGATATATCCTAACTGGTTGTCGGAAATGTTCAAAAGTCTTGCCAATTCTTCCCGGTCCGTACTTGCCTGGTTCAGCATAACTAAAAACTCACTGTTTGCGAGCATGAGTCTTGCCGTATCGGAACGTAGAACCTCATCTACATTCTGGCTCATAGCATTCACGAACCCATTATACTTTCGAATACGCTTCCATAACTTATAAAAAAATTCTGCACTGTATGGATAGCGGAATAACAGATAAAACTCATCACAAAAGATCCAGGTCCGTTTTCCTTTTTTCCAGTTCTGGATCACACGGTTGAAAATGGCATCCAGTGTTACCAGCATGCCAAGGGGCATGAGCTGGGACCCCAGTTCCCGGATATCATAATCCATGATACGGTTCTTCGTATCCACATTTGTTTTATGTGCAAACGTGTTCAGACTTCCACTGGTAAATAATTCTGCTGATAAGGCAAGAGCTCTTGCTTCTGGCTCTTCCTGCAGCATCAGCTGTCGGTACAAATCTTTTAAGGTAGGTACCTCCTTGTATATCCGCTGCGATATAATCTCGATAAGTATCAGCTGTACAGCGGTCAATGATGGATTTGTCCTTTGCTCCAAGATTACCTGCCCCTACTAACTGTTCAAAAACAGACAACAGAAATTCTGATTTTTCAATCAGTGGATTGGTATCATCCCCATAGCTGCTGTCCATATCCATAGCATTCAGATGCATTCCAGAAGTTGCCGATACTTTTACAACTTCTCCCCCTAATGCTACTGTCAGATTTCCAAATTCGGATTCCGGATCTAGAATTAGGATGTCATCCTCCGTGGCAAGTGCTAATGCAACAATCTCTTCTTTGGCAGAAAAACTTTTTCCGGATCCACTGACTCCTAAGCGAAAACTGTTGCCATTCAGCAGTTTCTTCCGGTCCACAACGATCATATTTTTGCTGACCGCATTCTGCCCGTAATAAATCCCTCCTTCCTGCATAATCTCCTGGGTATGGAAAGGAATCAGGACAGCCGTAGACTCTGTGGTCAGGGTACGCAGGGCATTGATCTTTCGTGGTCCGAAAGGCAGCGCCGTATGCAGACCGTCCATTTGCTGCCACCGCAGAGTGGACAGCTGACACAGATTTTTCCGTGCAATGGATTTCAAGGTTTCCGTATCTGAGTTCAACTCCTTATAACTGTCTGCCATATGCACAATGGTCAACACCCCGAACATCATTCTCTGATCTCTAGTGTCAGGTCATTTAACATCTCCTTTGTTTCGGTTCTCTGCAACTCCATCTCATACGGAATGGTTGCAGAAAAGTTATTGTTTTCGTTCTGCCTTCTCTGCCAGTTGGTCACATTAGTTTCTACACCAAGCAGTTTGTTCTGTATCTCAATGACCGCTTCATCCGTAGGGACTGGCAGGATATCAATCGACAGCATTAAGTTTCTGCTCAGATCACAGAGTTCCGATACCATGCTGTCCCGGACGTAAGTTGCATAATCCTGCATATACAAAACACGCCCATATCGCCCATCAATCTTAAAATGATCCTGCAGGAACTCCATAGAATCTGGTGCAAACCAATCTTTAAAATCATGTCCTCTTTTTACAGCTTCCTTAAAATCAAACTCTGCTGTCGCAGAAACGTCTTCTTTAAAGAAATCACGGAAAATCTTCAGACGCTCTCCAGCATCCAGTTCTTCCCCAATGGAAGATAGTTTCGCCAGGTGTGTGGTAATATCTGTTCCCACACGTGCGAAGTAGGTCCTTGCCTCATCAATGTTCTTCTTATGGACACTGATCGTCAGATACCGTTCCCGAAGAATGCTGTTGTTGGTATCACTGATCTTGGATAACAGCATTTCATTGTATTCTTTTCGGTATTCATCCAATCCGTCCTCTTTCATAGGGATCAGAATGGATTGTTCAAATTCTGCCTTATTGATGCGGCGGTTATTAATGGTAAGTTTGGCGGATGCGCCGGAGTCCAATGCATTTAAAAGCTCGGAATAATCCAGAAACATTTCTGTCTTATCCTCTTTGCTTGCAATGGAATAATTGATATCCGTAAAACGGAACGATTTTGAAAACAGCCTGCCGGACTGAAAGATGCCATCCGGCCAGATCCGCTGTATCGGGATTGCCCGCTGTACAGACTTCGGAATCTTAAATTTCTCTTTTTCTAGTTTTAATGTACGATGCAGCGTTTTAATCAACGTATCCCCCCTTCCTTTCTTTTTTCTATTTTTGCTTCTCTTTCGTTCTACCAGCTCCGTTCCATTTCTGCAGGAACGTGTTCCGATTTCTATTGTCTCTTCCAGACATTTCAGATAGAGATTCTCCGATTGAAACACCAGCTTTTTGGGGCATAAGATCTCTGATTTTAACCACACCCATACGAACTTTTCCAGTGTCATCTGGTGATAGCGGAAAAAACCACATCCCGCAAAAGGGGCTGCAGCAAAAACACTCAGCCATCCGGCAATCTCCGTTCCACAGGTATCTTTTGTCCCTAGATAAACACCTACTGCAGCAGCAATCGCCAATACAGAAAAGAAACACTGCCGCATGCTCAGCCCAAAGAAAAAGGACTCCTGAAATTCCTGGATCTCTTTGTTCATTTTTACTTCCATTTTGTCAATACAAATAACAGAAAATAAGCCAGGGGACGGCCTTTTCTGTCATAACTCCTTTCCTTTTGTATTCCCACATTTTACCGTTCCATTTGATTTCGTTTTTTCTTTTTCGGCACTTGGCTCTTTTCTTCAAGTTCTGGATGATCCTTATAAAAACGTTTCATTCCTTCTGGATCTAATTCCTCCAGCCGCTTAAGATTAAATGCCACTTTTGCATAGGTACAGAATCCAGAATGTCCTCGCTCTGGAAGAATTTTACCCAACTTATGTTTTTGAATAAATTTCAATTTTTCCTTACTCCCAAAGTCCTGGATAAAGGCCTCATGAACATCCGATCTCTCAAACGGTAAATTTACCGTCAGATCACTAAAAGATTCCCATACACCATCTTCCTTTGCCAGCATTCCAATATACAGACCTTTTCCTGTATAGTAAGTGCCTATCTCCAGTTTAATTTCTTCATGTCCCATTTCCCAATCGTATCCTAAAATTGGTTGTTCTTTCATACTCCTGCCTCCTTACTTATAACCCCATGATTTCTTTTACAATCCGGTCCGCTGCCTTAATTGCCCCTACCAATACTAATAGGTTAAAGATCAGCTCTGCCACATAATTCCATACAATATTCACCGCAGATAAACTGCTGTCTGCGATTGCCGGCGGACTGGCAGCAAATACAGAAAAAATAATGCAGGCAAGTGCAATGATTGCTCCTTCCATACAAACCCCTGCATAGGAACGGACAAAGTTCTTCCCTATGTTCTGTGTAGGCTCTCCTGCAAAAGTCGCAATGGGAATGGGTGCTATGGCTGTGTACATATACAGCTTGAACATCCTTCCATACACGGTCAAGATCATAATAAATGACAGGACTGTTATAAACAGACTGCCAAGCAGTGTAACAATCCAAAGAGGAATAGAATCTAATAATCCTACACTTTCAATCTTCTCCACCATTTCAGCCGGAAGTTCGATTACATCTGAATCCCCACCAAATCCTGAATTTTGCATGATTGTGGATACCATTCCCTGTATGACAGAAAAAAGTGCCATCATCAATTCCAGCCCATACCCTACTGCCCCTTTTGCCAGTGCAAATCGAATAAACAATTTCACCGCATGCTCTGGCTTTTACGTCCAGATAGCTGCTACAGGTTTTCACTACACTGATCGCAAAAAAAGTACTAAAAGTCCATACCCGATTCCTTTTAGAGCATCATGAATGGTCAGCATCACACTCCAGATATCTCCGCCTTTAAAGGTTTCCGGGCTTTGCGTTAAAAGCTGCCAGATTTCTGACAGCTTAGAATTCCATGTTTCTAACGCATTGTTTAGATTTTGAACGATCCAGTTATCACTTTCCAAGTAGCATTTCACCTCCCTGTTGTTTCCATTTACAGACAGGGAGAACAGCACAGTGTCTGCTCTCCCGCTGTACTGCTGATATCAGATTACACCATGATCAAATCCAAAATCTCTTTTGCAAAGGTAATGATGACGCCGCCTGCTAAAGTCAAAAATCCATTTGCCCTCTGGCTTGGATCATGCGATTTTAAAGACAAGCCGATCTGCACCACACCAAATCCTAACAAGATCAAGCCAATCGCCCGGATCAAGGAAAAAATAAAATCAGACAAGTTATTCACCACTGCTAATGGATCTCCTGCAGCCAGAACAGGGGTTGTACACCACATCATGGCGAATACGATTACTGCATAGCTGACAAAAAATCGTTTTTGTACACCACTCATTCGCAAAGGCTTCGTCTTCGGATTCTTTTTCTTAAACAATTTCTGCATCATATGCACGATACACATTCCTCCCATCTAAAAAGGCTGCTCTTTGCCGAGGATGTCCTCTTCACAGAGCAGCTCATAATCATCTAAGCGTTCAATATCAATATTCAAATCATCATGTGACCTCGGAGCTTTCGCATAGTCATACGGAGGCGCACCGCCATCCTCTGTCCATTTCACATTTGGATGTTTCTTTAAATTATATTTGTCATCCAGCATGGGACGTTCCCCTCGGACAAACAGGATTGCTTTCCGGTTATCCAGTAAGCGGATCTCATCCGGTGTAAAGAGTTCCCGCCCTGTCTGCTGATAGTTCGTAGAATAACTTCCGTTTCGTCCTTTTGTCTGTCCATAAGTATTCGTATCTAAAGTTTCTTTTCCCAACAGTTCCGAAATATATTTATGTCCCTCTTTTTCGTTGCCTCCCAGATATAAAAATTCATCGCAATTACCTACCAAGCTTTCCCATGAGTCCTTAAACAGGCTTTCATTTGCGCCATATTCTGGATGATGATACTGCAGGAAATTGCGCGTGACCGCATGGTAGCAAGGATCTTATCAAAATCATCCGGCAAGGCTACATTCGGCCACTCATCCATGATACAGTGGACGGGTACCGGCAATCTCCCTCCATATTTTCGGTCTGCTACATAATACAGTGTCTGGAACAGATTGCTATAAATCATACCTACCAGATAGTTCAAAGAAGTATCGGCATCGGGGATACAGCAGAACAACGCCACTTTCTTTTCTCCGATACTTGCCAGATCCAGCTCATCCGTACAGGTTAAGTTTGCAATCTCTTTCAGATTAAATGCAGCCAACCGGACACCAACAGAAATCAAGATAGACTTTGCTGTTTTTCCCGCTGCCTGCTTGTAAATCTGATACTGTTTCACCGCAATGCTGTCCGGCTTTCTCATTTCTAACCTTTCAAACAAAATGTCCAGAGGTGACTGATATTCCTCATCTTCTTCCTTAACCTGGGCACTACCTAACATCTCCATGATCATAGGGAAATTCTGCTCTTCCGGCGGTGCTTCATGTAACAGGTACAGCATCAGAGCCTGCAACAGCGCTGTTTCGCTCTTCTCCCAAAATGGATCCGATGCCTGTGAACCTTTTGGTGTTGTATTGCGGATCAGGTTGTTGATAAGTTTTAACACATCTTTGTCATCATGGACATAACAAAATGGATTATAACAAAAGGATGTATCCGGGTTGATCAGATCAAACACCCGTACCTCATATCCCATCCGTTCCAGCAGTCCTCCAGTCTTCCGGAGTAGCTCTCCTTTCGGATCCGTTACTACAATGGAACAGCCACCGCCTTTTTTCGACTCAGCCTGAGAGCATTGAAGAATATTAGGAACTGCATAGGTACGACTTTTTCCGGCTCCTGAGCCACCCGCCACCAAGACATTTAAGTTTCTCTGGTGCTTATAGACTTCCTGGCTCATGCGAAAGTTTTGTGTCAAAAGAAGATTATGGGTATACTCCTTGTCTGCATATCTCTTACAAATCTGATGGACGTCTCCCCAACGGGCGGAACCGTGTTCCACACCTCTTCTATAATTTTTCTGCTGAGAATAATAGATACAGATACCTGTGATATAGGCAAATGATAGAATCAAGATACACTTTCCCGTATATACGGTGTAGTGCAAAGAAAAAGGCTGGCGAAGAATCTGACTCAGCCTGTCTAAAATTTCAAATATATTTTCCCCTGGTTGAATCGCACAGGCAAGGGAAGCCCCCATCCACCAGACAATCGGAAGAAAAATCCCCCAGACAATCAAGTCTGCTTTTCTAAATGTTACCTCTGCATGTCATGCTCCTTTCTCTTATGCGGCTCTCCTATTTTATGGAACGAATCCACTTCTGGCAAAACCGCAAGGGAACTACCATTCTCCCAGTTCACATGGATCTGTCCGGCATCATCTACGTAACATACTTTTCCTTTTAATCCAGAGGGCATATTCCTTTCACCCTCCATCTCATCTAAGCAAATCTGCGTTCCTTCTGGATACATCTTTCGTATGCGTTCTACCTGTTTTCGATCTAATATCTGAATGATCACCCCTCCTTTTACCACGGGAAGTGCTTGGTCCTATGGGGTTTCATAACCTCCATGATAGCTGCTTCCACACCATCAGTATATTTTCCTTCCTCTAAACGCTGATTGCGGAGATCATTTAAGGCATGGCGAAGAACCCTCTGTTCATCAGAAGTGATTTCCATCCTCTTTTCTTTCAGATCAAAATCCCAGAGTTTTAAACCCATTTGTCTTGCCTCTTCTGATTCAGGTCCTTTTTTCCGGTAAAGACTCAGCAATGCATCTGACATCATATTTCTTCTGGTTTCTTTCATTTCGATATAATATTTTGTCATATATGACACCTGCCTTTCTTACACCAACCATATCACACACGTTCCGCAATAGCTATCACAAATCCAACTTTTACTGTGCTTTATCGCTCTGGTTCATTTTTACTCTTTTTCCCTTTGTCCGGAGATTTTTTCTCGCTTTCTCCTACTGTAAAGGTATCCTCTGTCACAAACTGCTGTTCCGGCTCCCGCAAATTCCGTTCGATATGACCACGGATTCCATAAGCTGCTGTCCGGACATCATTTAAGAATAACCTTAACTCCTGTGGATCTTTCTGACCATGCTCCTGAATTCCTGCCACTTTCTCAAGATCAAAACCGGAGACATCCACACCATATCTTTTTCCTAATATATATGTGGCACAAAATGCCTGTGCATTAACTCTGTTTCTGGCGTAGTTTCCATCATGCTGGTCTAATGCTGCACAGGCAAGTTCTCGGTTAATCGCATGAAAAGTAGTAATCTCTGACATTCCGTTTCGTATGTAAATCGTCCTTTGATTTGGAATATATTGTGCCTGAATCTTATCCGGAAGATTATCCGCAATCTGCAGACGGATATTCTGATTTTTCAACACTGCTTCCAATAATGTATGGATATCTCTCTGAGGACGTTCCTCTAACGGCCTTCCTTTGGTCTGCGTAATATCATAGCCCTTGCTGATCGCATAACCGGAACGCATTTCTCCATCCTTCTCATACTTTGTATCAATAATATAAGTATAACCATGTACTCCTGTTCTCAAGGAACGTCTGTCATGCTTCCACTCATCAAAAGATTTTACCAGCTTTACTTCGGGATTCTGGGAATATAAAAGCAAAAGGTTCGGAACCTTTGGCATATTATACTGCCCTGCCATAAAATCCAGAAACTTCTGCAAGGACGCTCCATCCTTGAACCCGACTGTGCCTGTCCATCGATCTGCATCCACGTTTCTTCCCGCTCCTGTTTCTTTAAAGCTGCATACTCTTCTTTCGATAACTTTTGCTCCGAGTTCTGATCCTCCACAGGATTCTGAATCATACCTGTTAAATCCATATAGAATTACCTCCCTTTTCCCTTTTTCTTGTATTTTCGCCCTTTCGTCTTTTGACGCCGTCTGCTTTGTTTCTGCCGATTCTTCTGTGCCTGCTCCTTTTTTATCTCTTTGATCTCTGCACGCACAGAGGGCTTTACTCCATGTTCCCTATTTTTCTGACCGGAAGAAATCTCTGCTGGGTGAGGAAGTCCCGGACGGAAGCTTTTCTTCCTTCCCCTGCGTAAAATTTCCTTCTTCAAAGAACATATCCCCAAAATCAAACTTCTGATCCGATTCATCAATTTCAAATTCAATAGTTCCCTCTGGCATGGATACGGTCTGAACTTTTTTCTCCTGACCTTGCTTTGATGTTCCTCCCAGATCTATATCTTTTGTTTCTTCTCTCTTAGAATCTCCTGTATCAAATTCCACTTTCCCGGATTCTGCTTTTACATAGTCAATATCCATGCGATCCAATACCCGGTTCATTTTGGCAGCGTCTTCTGCAAATACCATAATCTCGTTGTTGATCGGTTTCTTTTTATCCTTAATGACGACATATAAAAGACCTCTTGCTTTTGCTTCTCTGGCAAATTCTTTCATACGGTCATCCGGCACGGTAAAAAATTTGGTCGGCCTTCGTTCTTTGATCATACGTACCATCTGTGTCTTTCCATAAGTCTTTTTCTGGTCTTTTAACACTGCTACGATGAAAACTGCCAGATTTTTTGCGATACTCCCGGAAATCCGAAGCGTATGTTCCATCCCTTCCATCGAATAACGAACAATTTGATCTGCCGCATCACCACCGTAATTCATACCGCTCACCTCCTCGATTTTTACTTCACATAGGATTCCTTTAACTGCCCTTCCTTCGTTGCATATTCTTCTCTGCCTGTTCCATCCTCTCCTTTGCCCGTTTCATCCGCTGCTCCATTTCTACGGAATACTGCTCAATCCGCAGCGACATCCGAATATCCTTGCGGATCTGTTTCATCTCTTCTGTAATCTTTCCAATCCGTTCACATCCGGGCTGGCTGCGATACAGTTGCCGGCGTTCCAATAGCAACTGTGCCATTTTTTCTTCCAGCGGGTGCCGAAATTCCTGCAGCTGTTCTATGGTGGAAATGTCCTGTTTCTGAAGAAATTCTATCTGCGCAATCCGCTGATCCAGCCTACGGATATCTTCCCGCACTTCATAAGGGATGCGCTTGGGTTTCTTTTGAAAAACACCCATCTGATACAAATAGGAATAATACAATGCCTGTAGTCCGGTCCGTTTCTTTCTTTGTTTTGACCATTGCAGATATACTTTTTCTGTCTCCCGAATCTTTGGTCTTAAAATCCACTCCCGGATTTCCATTTCTCCATATCCTTTTCCCAAAGATCGTAAGCGTACATATCGTTCCATTCCAGGAGCCTTTAGAGCAAGATATTTCCTATCTGTCCGCCATACATAACCTCTTGTTTCCATTTCTTTTACAAACTGAGTCCAGCTGTAGCTTGCTTTCACTGCCTCACGAATATCCGAACGGATGGCTGTCCGCCAGGTTGGTTTTCCCTCTTTCTCCGCTTTCCATTGTACATAATGTATCCCTTTTTTCTGATTTGTCTGGATTACGGACAACCCATATTTTCGGCAAAGTTCATCGGAAATCTTTCGAACCTCCATATAATAACTTTGTTCATTGCTATGATACTTATGCCCATCTTCCATAGACACGGAATTCCAGACCAGATGGTTATGGAAATGACGGGTATTTAAGTGAGTGGTGATAACCACTTCAAACTGTCCTCTCAGCAGACGCTCTGCCAGTTCCACTCCTATCAAATGTGCCAGTTCCGGACTAACCTCTCCCTCTGCGAAACTTTGTACCAGATGGAATCCCTGCACCTTGTCTGTTTTATGAAATCTTTTTTTCGTAGCAACCATATCCTGATATGCCTGATCTATGATACAGCCAATGGCATCTTCAAAAAACACTTGCTCCGTTTTATCCCGGTTCAATGCATAATCGATTGCTTCTTCCAGAGAACCGGCCGTATTCCCTTTCTTTTGAGTCTTTTCTTTATCCCGGATATAGTCTACAGAACGGTCCAGGCGGTGAACGGGAATAATACTTGTATATGCAATAAGCCATCACCACATTTCCCTTACTTCTTCCCAGACTTTTCTGGATATCCTCAGCATTTCGTTGACACTCTCCTGACTGGCAGTTCCTGTTGCATTGGCAACGTGTGCCAGCTGATTCGCATTATTACACAATCCTGCAACTTTCCGCAGTAAATCTGCATGATGGGTACAAGGCTTTGCACGCACTTCCGCCCCTAAGATCAAGGTACGGAGATATTCTTCCCTGTTTAGCCCACTGACTGCAACCTGTGTCTCCAGATGTTTCATTTCTTTTGTATTCAGCCTTATAGGAATCACATGATTGCGTTTCCTCATTCAGACACCTTCCCCTCTAATGCTGATGTTTCTTTCTTCTTTTCAATATGTTCCATATCCTCATCTGCTTGTTTTCCTATCACCGTAAGGCACACAATTCCAACTCCACATATACCGCCAAACATTGCACCTATGATAAAATTCCACATATTTGATCTCCTCTCATGCTCTGTTACGGGGGATTGGGGTTCTCAAGAGCGTTTGGATATCCAACGCTATGCTTGCAAAACGAGTCGCACCGCAAGTCTGTTTCCTTTCCCCCTTTTCCCTTATTTTGTTTCTTTGATCTGAATCAGCCTTCTAAAGTCGTACAGATAATATGCAGTCGATCCGCTGTACTGATTTCTGTATTCATGTTTTCTGTCACTTCACTTCCACAGACTACTACCATGCGGCATCGTTTTAAAAGCAGCATGGACATCTGTGCAAGCCCCTGCTGGTCTTCTGCATTACTCTCATCCAAAAATGGCACAAATCCAAATCTGGGACAGATTGGAATATACCCCCAGTTCATAAATCTTTCTGCAGTATTTCTGCACCTTTACTCTGCTGTCCTCTTCAGAGCAGCTCACATACGCAAACGCTCGATCCATATCTCATCTCCTTTCGGCAGGCATCCTTATGGATGCCCTAAATTTCTATCACAAAAAACGGACATCCTATTGGACATCCACTTCTTCTTTCAATGCTTCTCTCACTCTTTCCGTTCCCAATTGGAAGTAGGCATCTGTCACTTCAATCCCCACTGCCTGGTATCCCTGCTGGGCAGCCGCAAGAATCGTAGTACCTGCTCCGGCAAAAGGATCTAAGATTCTTCCGCCTGGTTCGCATATCTGCACCACGTCCTTCATCAACTGCAGCGGTTTCTCTGTCACATGCACCCGGTTCTGGGGATTCCCATATCGGAACACACCTGGAAGACAGGAAACCGGACGGCTGATCGGCATAGGTCCGTTGCTTCCCCATATGATAAACTCTGTCTGCTGGCGGAACCTTCCCTTTTGTGGCCGGCTGTTTGTCTTATCCCAGACCGCTGTTCCTCTCCAGATCCACCCCGCCCATTGAAGAGCATCCGTCATCGATGGATACTGTCTCCAATCAATAAAAAGGCAGATCGGAGCACCACTTTTACATGCTTTTCTCACATCATACAGCCACTCTGCCATCCAATGGGTCCAGGAACGCTGATCTTTCTGTCTCCGTCAAAATCTGGCAGGGCTTTTTCCGGTGACATACTGCTGTATTTCTGATTGGTTGTCCGGTTCCTTTCGTTCTGCTTTGTACCGCCCGATGCGTAGGGCGGATCTGTGATCACTGCATCAAAAGTTCCCGGTTGAAACGCTTTTACTAATTTCAGTGTATCTCCGTGTAAGATCCTCCAGTTGTCTCCTCCTTCAGACTCCACAGGATACATTCCATCTTTCAATATTTCCCCTAACTGCAGGGTATGTTCCATAGGCATCATCCTTTCTCTTCAACGAATTAACCGCTTTTTCGAGTTTACTTTTCTCTTATCGCTCCCGATTTTTTTTCTTTTCATCGAGACAACGTTTCAATTTTTTATCTCTTCCACTGTACTCATAGACATGATCACTTAACATCTGCTGGATACCCATTTCACGGTTCCTTTGTTTCAACGCCTCTCTAAGATATTTTATCGGCGCATTCTCGGTTTTTCCTACAATCAAAACTTCATGGATATTGGCTGGGATCACATAAAAATCCATACCTGCCATTTTCCTTAATTGTTCTAACATTCCCGGATATGTGATGGCAGTCGCTCCATTTCTCCCTTCTCTGTTTGAAAGGATAAAGTAAGGGAATCTGCCATTCGTATCTACTGGCATCACCACAGGAGGATTTATTTTTATCGTATTTTCCATGGCCTGCTTCATCATGGTGCTTTGACTCACGCCACAAACTTCCAATACATCCCTTCCCAGTCTTGCCATAACCAGCTGGTTCTTCTGTTCCAATCTAAGATACAGAACCAATGCCCCAATAGGCTGCTTTTCGAAAATTCCATGAGATAAATGTTCTCCGTTGAACTCAGAACGTTCCAGTTCTACCACCAGCAGATCTTTTATGCAATCATAATCTCTGAAATCAATTCCTTGCGTACCATCTATCTCTGGGATCATCATAAATGCAGTATTTACTGTATCTTGTATAGTTTCTATAACTTCTTCTATACTTTTTTTGTTCTGTGAAAAATCCTGATACATCTCCTCCATAGAGATACCTGGTACAACTTCCTTGTCAGACTTATTGATGATCAACATCTCGCCAAGCCCGTACTCTGTTTGATCCACAATAGTGATTACATAACCTTCTTCTTGTGGCAGAATCCTTTTTGCTTGTTCCATGATCTGTTGTTTAAATACAGCATATTCCATAGGTTTACCTTTCCCTTTCTGTTTTCTTTTTTCCTTGTTTCTCCGGCTTTGGTTGATCCATATTTCTGCTCAGTTCCGTTTCCACGTATTCGCTGATGATCGCAAGTGCCTGCTCATAACTTTGGGAAGACGTGACTCTGTCAAACATCTCTTTTGCGGCTTCTGGCTGTCCATTCTGTTTTAAAAGCCTGCTGGCATCACCTAAAATAGAAAAAACATTTCCATCATGTCCAAGCAGTTTTAACTTTGGTTTTATTGCACATTCCGGTTTTATCTGCTCCGGAATCTTGTGCAGGATATCCATCCGGAAATAGTCACTATTCCAGAAATGAACATTTAAAACACCATCTTCTACCGGAATATCCTGTTGTTCAAATCCTTCTCCCCAGCCATCGGAATATTGCCCAGTCAGATAAGTTTCCAGTCGATTCATTTCCCATCGATCTAAGGGCGCTTGGATGGTAACTTCCGCACATCCCATAAGTTCTCCATCCTTTAAGACAACCGACAACTCCAGATTTGTAACTTTTTCTTTGACGGAATCCTTTTCATCGTAATATTCCATCAGATCTTCTCCTACATGATCCGCTCTCTCCTGCATCTTCTGTAGAATGTCTGCTCCATATACTGCCAGTGCACGGCCATCCATCACGTCATCCGGTACATCCGGTCACTCTCGTTTTCATAAAATTCTGCCTGTAATGGTGATAATAAATATAGTTTTCGTTCCATAGAGACTCCTACCTTTCCATTCGATTTTTTCTTTCTTTTCCCATGCTTCCTTTGACAGGTCTGCATAGTCTGCCCCTTCACGCTCCGGTAAGTTTATCAAAATCTCATATCTATCCCGATATGTTCTTTTCATAGTTTCACACGCATATCTGCCTGGTCCGTCATTATTGGTACAGATTTCAATCTGCGTAACCTCCGGATGGTTCTCCAGAAAATGTTCCAATGCCAGTGGCGGTTTTTCCTCTTTTTTTCGCCTGCCATCTTTTGGAGCATAAATCCCCCCAACGGACAAGCGATATTTATCTGTACGATTTCCCTCCAGCGTCATGTGTGCTAAGGTTTCGATTGCCGCTTCATATACCGCCACTCTGCAACACTTCCCACTTGGTGGAACACAAAAACTATATGCTTTATCACTTCCTGACTGTTCCATCTTAAAGGGTTTCCCCCGGTCATAGATTCCCCGCAGGAAAGCATACCGGGCTTGTCCTTTTTCATCCCTGCCAACAAAAACAACATTATGATATGGCAGGCTTTCATAGAGAATCCCTTGGTTCACACAGTACACAAAAGTTTCCCTGCTGATTCCCCTGTGTTTCAGATAATTCCAGATACGGTTCACATCCTTCGCACGTTCTGGAAGAGCAAATGGCTTCTTTGCATTTCACGTTCCTGTATGTTAGGCGGTATATAAGATGGGTTCTGCTCCAGCAAAAAACCAACTGCATCCAGAAAAGACATCCCATTCACATGAACCAGAAAATTCAATGCACTGATTCCTCCGATATCCCTGGATTTCCAATGCCACTGCTGGTGATCTCATTGATCTTGAAGCTGTCATGATCGGTCAGCTCATATTCATGTCGAAGCCCTCTGCATGGTTTCAGCCGCTGTGGTTCATATCGTTTTAAGTATTCAATCGCTGTCATTTCCCTGGCCTTTTCCAAATCTTCTTTTTCATACCACGGCATTACAATAGTGCTGACCGTAGTGCTTCTACCTTATCGGTACGTTCCCACGGAAACTCCTTTCTTCCAAAATGTCCAAACACCGCTGTTTGGCTATAGATTGGACGTTGCAGCTTGAAATGGTCTATGATCTGTTTTGGCGTCAAACCAAACACCAGCGGAATGGCTGCAGCCAGACAGTCATCCGCACACACAATTCCAGTACCAAAAGTATCTACCTGCACCATCACAGGTTCTGCCACACCAATTGCATAAGCAAGCGAAACCAAACACTTTTCAGCCAATCCGGCAGCCACCATGTTTTTGGCAATATACCTTGCCATATATGCCCCTGAACGATCCACCTTTGTTGCGTCTTTTCCAGAAAAGGCACCGCCTCCATGTGGCGCTATGCTACCATAACAGTCCACCATTAATTTCCTTCCTGTCAGCCCCGTATCTGCATCCAGACCGCCCACCACAAATTTCCCTGACGGATTGATCAAAATCCTGGTATCCTCATCTGGTGGAAGCAGCCGCAGTGCCGGGCGTAACACTTTCTGCCGAATCTCCCGTTCCAGATCTTTTTGGGACTTTTCTTCAGCATGCTGGCAGGACACAATGACTGTATCCAGACGGACAGGTTTCCCATCTTCATATTCCACGGTTATCTGTGCTTTCCCATCTGGCAGTAATCCCCGGATATATTCACTGATCCTGCAAGCCGACAATTCCCGGACAATCCGATGTGCCAGTACCACGGGAAGTGGCAGAAATTGTTTCGTTTCACTGCATGCATACCCCGTCATGACTCCCTGATCTCCGGCTCCCATTTTCCATTCTTCGCCAGCTACATGCTGCTTTCTGGATTCCATGGAGTTTTGAACACCCTGTGCGATATCCGGCTTTGCTGATGGATCAAGCATCAAAGAGGATTTCTCCTGCCTGGTATCCGACTTTTTCTACTACATCTTCAGCAACCGCCAAAACATCCGGCTCATACTTACTTGTAATTTCCCCGGCCAGAAGTACCGTTCCCTTTGTTGCAAGTACCTCACAGGCTACTCTTGCTTCTGGATCCCCTTTCAAACACTCATCCAGAATACTATCTGCAATCAGATCACAGAGTTTATCCGGATGCCCTTCTGTTACAGATTCCGCTGTATAAAATCGTTTCATATCTTTTTCTCCTTTCAGACAAAAACAGCAGGAACACGATACTTACCGCATTCCTGCTGTTTATTTTTCTCTTTTTTACCCCGCCTTTTTACAGGTGGATTTATGCTGTTTGTTTTTTCCGTTCTACTTTTATAACACGGATAAATTTCCCCATCAAAGGGAAATAAGTCACCAGAAAAACGAGAAGTGCCCCCAGAAACGGAATCTTCCTTTTCTCCTTTGGAACACTCAACCCAATCATGACTCCGATGGCACATAAGCAGAATTTAACGAGTGCCAAATCCTTCCACGTACAGTTCTTAATATATGCGTCAGCATAAGAAAATAGAGACTTCACGAACATTCCCCCCTTGCATTTTCACACAGAATCTCCTAGTTAATTTCATTATATTCCGTCCGCCTCACCAATACAAGAATTCCCATCTTTAAATCTCTTTTTTCTGCCCTACATCAGAAAGATCCTGGCGCTTTTTTGCATGTAAGAACAGACTACACACAGGAAGACTCGTCAACACCCTGTTGCACTTCTCCTTGTTTTGAACACTTCCTGCTGGAAGAGAGGATGAGAGATCATGGATTTCGAACACTTCTGGGATACCTTTTTTCCAGCCGGTTTTCCTATTTCCCCGAACAGCCGGGAATTTCCCGGCTGTTTTGAAATACCGCTATTGTTTAGTTTTCTTCTTTTTCATCTGTTTCCTGCTTTTTCTTGCGATAAACAAAGCATCCAATCAGTATTCCTGCACAAACCGCACAAATACCAAGAAGCAGCATTGGTGATACCGTATCATCCCCTGTTTTTGGAGCATCTGTTGGGATTCTCTGATTGGTCACATCCAGCTCCACTAAAATCTCCCCATCCTTTTCTCCTTCTAAATCAAAGGTAACCGGATGTGGCGTGGAATCCAGCTGGTATCCCTCTGGAGCCTTTGTCTCCACGACTTCATACTGGAACAGTTCTTTGATTCCTTTCTCGTTGTAACTTCCGATCAGCAGTTCTTCACTTTCTGCCTGCCCGTTCTGGTCTGTCTTAAGAACTCCGGCCACTTCATTGGTCGTTTTATTCCGGATTTCAAATTCTGCACCTGCAAGGGCATCCCCGCTTTGAAGGTCTGTTTTTCTTAAAAAGATTTTTCCATAGACAAATTCATTTTTCATGGATACCTTCTGTACTTCACCCGTATCCTCTAAAGTAAACTTCACATCCTCCGCCAGCGTGTATCCAGAAATTGTCTGGGTTTCACGAAGCGTCAGTTCTTCTCCCACTGGCAGATATTCAATCCGATGTTCTGTTCCATCAGAAATCCATTCATCCAGCACTTCTTCTTTGCTGTTTAATACCTGAAGTTTCACACCTACAAGCTCGGTATCTCCAGTAATATCCGTTTTGCTGATATCCACTTTTGAAAAATCATCCTGCATTTCCACTTTTGTGATCGTTCCATCTTCTTTAACCTCAAAAGACACATCCTCTGCACTTACATATCCATCCTCTAACGGTGGAAGTTCTTCATGAAGGAAATAGTTTCCTGCCGGAAGTGCATATTCCAGATGTTCTTCCTTGGTTGTGATCCATTCACGGACAACGGTTCCTTCTTCATCCAGAATCTGCAGTTTTGCACCTTCTACCGGTTCACCGGTTACAATATCTGTCTTTGTAAAATAGCTTTCTGTCGGCTGGTTCTCTACTTCCTTTTCCAGAAGGATAGCCGGAAGATTCTGGTCTTCATACGTTGCATCAATTTCCCAGATTTCATCATTTGGCAGATATCCCGGCAGATGCTGGTCTTCTTTTACATAATAATGTCCATGCCACAGGTCACTTTCAAAGGTAAGTCTGCCTTCCTGATCTGTCGCTTTTGTTTCAAGCAGCGTATCTTTTTCCACCACAACCTTGCCCTGCATATTTTTGATATCTTCCCCGGCATACAAACCAAACACCACACCCTCCAGTGCTTCTTTGGTTACGGAATTTTTCTTCTCCACAGAAATTTGGATTTTCTGCCGCTCATTCTTATAAGTAACACCTTCATAAACAACGGATACTGTGTCATCTTCTGCAGAAAGTGTGAACTCCTTCTGTTCAGGATTTAAGACAAAATGGTCACCAGCTGTCGTTTCTTTTAAATAATAACTTCCTAATGGCAACTCTCCTATTTCCGCTTTCCCATCTTCATCTGTAGTCAGCGTTGCCACAAGTGCATCTTTTTCATAACGGATGATGCGGTTTCCATTCTCATCTACAGCTCCGTCTGGCGTATAGATGGTTTCTTTCGCATGAAGTTCAAAAACAGCTCCTTCCACACCGGATTCCTCATAGATAAACTTCTTTTCCAGTCCAGATTCAACTGAAACTTCCCCCATAACCATATCTTTCAATGTTACAAAGAATTTTTTTGCTTTTTCCAGCAGGTTCTCATCTTTGACTGTTTTTAGCTGTTCTCCTACTTTTTGCAAAGTAAGATGACCTGTCTGCACCTCATTATACTGTACGACTTCCACAATATAAGCGCCTGTATCCGGATCGATCTGATGAGGCGTGTCAGAATTAATCACAATTTCAATAGCCTTTGTTTGTTCTTCCTCATACCCTTGTCTCACATATCCATCCGGTGCCTGGATTTCTTCAATCCGATAATGCCCTGCCTTTAATTCTTCTGGCAGGATCAGATATCCGTCTGCATTAGTGGAAAACTCAGAGATTTTCTCTTTCTCTGGATAATATACCATTTGTTCCACATATGCTTTTTTCTCAAAATCCCAAATCTTATAAGTTGCAGAATTATTTAATACATTATGGTATGTTTCCGCATCTTTCTTTATGATCTTCAGCATGAATTCAAATGGGCGGTCATCAAAGACTCTCCATTCCTGCGGATCTCTGCTGTCTTCGTTTACAGTTACCAAAAACGGATGGACTTGTTTCAGATTTTCCGGTGTTTTGGTCTCTGCAACCACATACTGTCCATATGGAAGTTCCACGCTCTTGGCATATCCTTTTTTATCTGTTACAAGGACAGGTACTTCTATTTCTTTCCCATCCTCATATGTGACTGCCACTTCTTCGTCTGTAAAATCATAACCAATAAAATCTTCCGGGGTAAATTCAGAACCATTTCCCGGTTTTAAGGTACCGTCTTTTACTTTGGAGAGATTGCTGACCAGATATATGGTAAATTCTGCTCCCTCCACTAAATCTGTCTCCGTCTGATCTCCATCCTCTGAAATCTTAATGATCTGAAACGCCTGTTTCTTAACTTTTTCCTTGACAGTCAGCGCCTTTACTACAATCGGTTTTTCCTGTCCTTCATAAATAAGCGTTGCATCATATTCCGTTTCGTCCAGAAGGTATCCTTCTGGTGCAGCGATTTCTTTCACATACATTGCTCCAAGGTATACATTCTCAAATACGATTTCTCCGCTCTTTCCAAAGGTTTTTTCCTGGATCAGGCTTCCTGCTTTGTATAAAACTCCAGTTCCATCTGGTTTCTGGATATCTTCTTTCGCATACAGCCCGTAAACAGCACCGTCCAGTTTTGCATCTCCCTGCGGAAGGAAATCTCCCGTATCCACGTCCTGTTTCTTAACTGTAATCTTGCCTTTTACCGAGGTATTTACTGCTTCTACCTCTACACTTGATCCAGCGGACACATGAACCGGATATACAGTCTTATTGATTGCATATCCATTAGGCGCTGTAATCTCTTTTACATAAACAGTTTCTAATGCTGCATCAAAATAGTCACTGTAACTGATACCGTCTTCACCTGTCATAGCAATGGTCAACAGCTGGTCCGTACAGGTACTGTTTTTATAAACGCCATAGACTGCACCATCTAACGGGTTCCCTGTCTCCGCATCCTTTTTCAGAATCTTAACTCTGGCAAGATTTAGCCACTGGATATCAAAAGATACCGGAGCTGCTTTTTCAGAAATAAATGCTCCGATATCCTGATTGTTTCCTCCGGTGGAAGTTAAAACCAATGTTTTCCAGCTCTCACGGACAGAACCATAAAGCTGCCCGCTTTCCCATTTCCCAGTTACCGTAAGAGGTGCCTGCAAATAAAACGTATCTCCCCCATAAACTTCCAGATTTCCGCCGCTTACATTTGTTCCTTTTGACTTGTTATATCCGGTTACACCCTGTGGAACAGGATGGTAATCTTATTCCGATGGTCACCGTTCAATGTAATATCTGGTGTTTTCTGGATATCACCTTCTCTTACTGCAGTCACATTTGCATTGGAAAAAGACAGCTCACCTTTTGGCGGCTCTTCCATGCCAAATAAGTGATTGATATAAGCAATCACACCTGCATTGACCAGGTTTTCATACGGGCATCCTGTAAATGCCAGATCCCCACAATAGGCATAAGATGCTGCAAGATGGGTATAAACATACTTTTCGTCATCACTTTTCCCGGACAGGTAACTGCCTGTGATATCTCCAGCTCCACCATATCCATAATAAAGAACTTTCTGAAGATTCTTATTACTTTCCAGAATATCCGCAACATAGTCACCAGTAGGCGGTGATGCACGGTGGGATTCCAGACAGTACGCCAGTTTTCCATTCACCGTAAATAAGCATGTCAGATAATTACCTAAATAATCCGGATAGTAAATGGTCCGTCCTTTATTCAGATGGACTGTTTCACTTTTTCCCATACCATCTGCAGCAGAAAACATCATCACATTTCCCTCTTCAATATCTCTTTCCAGTTCTGCAAGGACATCCGGGGTATCTTCCGGCTGGGAACTGGTAATCTCTACAGGAAGAGGCTGCTCCGACTCTTCTTCAGAAGACGTATCTTCCTTCTGTTTCTCCCCGCCATTGGATTCCGAGTGTGCCAGCCTTCCGTATCGGTCAATGTGATGGTCCGTCCAATCATATATGGCTCACTTCCATCTTTTGGGGTAACCAGATACTGTGCGTAATAAACACCTGGGTTTTCCGGCTGGAAAGAGCCTCCATCCTGATCTTTGATTTCAGACAGCAGGACACTCTCCCGCTCCGGGTCATAAGAAATCCCTTCCATAGAAGTTTCTACCCGGAACTCTTTATCTGAGACATCTTTTACAATATCTTCTGCTCTTACCTTCTCTTCTGTCTGTTCCTCAAATACCTGCGTTTCCGTTTCTACTTTTGTCTCCGGCTGTTCCGCCGCAGCATAAACGGATGAAGAAATCATCGAACTCATTCCCATACTAAAAGCCATGACAAATGCCATGGCTCTGGTTTTCCATTTTCCTTTCATAATCATTCTTTCTCCTTTATCCTTATCGTCCCACTTCCCGACCATGAGACTCTTTTTTCTTCTCTTGCTTCTTCATTTCTTTTCTGGTCGTATGGACAGCTTTTTGAATCTCATTTTCCGATAATCCATTCTGCCTGCATCCTTCCAGAATCCCTTCCAGATATAATTTGCCCGGAAGTGCCGGTTGGCTCTGGTAGTTCATTCATAATATATACAGCTGCATAAAGTTCCTGCCCATCTTCACACTGCACAAGAATATCCTGTTTTCCATATAGATATGGATATCCTTCATAGTAATCCAGGCTTTTTTCGCATTTTTCTGTAATACTCCATAACACACCCGATACCTGTTCCCCTTGCTCCGGCAGGATACTGGCTACTCCATTTCCCCTGCTATTCCCCCGGAATACCAAGCGGTAATCTTTCACCACTACATTTCCTATTACTTCTGCATCCGGGCATCGAAATTCCATTTGATCCAAATTCATGTTGCTTCCATACGCAAAATACAAACGTTCTTTGATAACTTTCCCTCCTTTATCGCTCTTCCTGCTTTCTCTTCAGACATTCATAGGTGTTCTTGTCATATCTCCATGCTTTGTCCCCTTCCAGATGATCCAATAAGTGTTTCCGCACATTCTTATATTCTGGTCCGATCAGCCAAGCCGAAGAAGAAAGGTCCGAAAAGTAAAACAGGGATTTTCAGAAATCTCCGTCTTTCTCATATGGGTACATTTCTGATTGATAGCTTGAGCAGAAATTGCTAAAGCAAGAGTGATATTTGCACGTACTTTTCCTGCATGGAGGGTACTGTTAAAACACCGCCATTCCACCGTTCCCTTATCAAACACAGCATGCAGGTTCAGCGCATAGTACCTGGTATCATCATAGTGACTATGCGATCTTCCTCCCATTCTTCTTTCCTCATACCACAGCTGACGAAATTTATCCATGGACATATTCCCGGAAGGCATTTTCCGGATATCTTCTAGCACATTTTCACGGACTTTTTTACACCATTGTTCCACCGGCTGGGGTTTACCTGCAATGCTTTAAATAAAATATCTTCTTTGGAATACATGATCGTGAGCGCATTCTTTAAACTTCGTGGTGTATGATTGGAGGCATCCACATGAACATGCATTCCACAGGAGGAATTGACTTTTCCCCCATGCTTCTTAAACAGCGGACAACCTGTTGCAGTTTTTCCATTTCGCCATATTCCAGTTTCGGACTGACCATTTCTGTGCTGTACTCACTATCTGCATAAACATAACGGTTTCCATTTCTTCGCTGTGTATGGATGCTCCCATCGTAGGTAAACTTCCACTCTTTTCCTTCCAGATCTCTGACTCCCCAAGTACTGTAGTAGGTTCCGATATAATATGGCTGTGTTCCAAACAATTCTCCTACTGCGTTTGCTGCCTCTTCTCTGGTAATCCCCGTCATTTCTATTTCGGTTCCAAAGTATTGTTCTTTCAGATCCATCCTGACACCACCTTACTGCAGAACATGGATACCGGAATGTACCTGAAACAAGCGTCTTCCTATGGCTTCGATCACATTAACGGTTACCCCGTTTCCGGCCTGCTTATATGCCTGTGCATCAGAATTAAGTTCCAGGATCTTGTCGATCTGTTCCTCATAATATCCCTGTAATCTCAAGCATTCCCGTGGTGTCAGTCTCCGGATTCTTCCTTCATAACACACCCCATGCCGGTCCTGTGCAGTTAAAGTGAACATTTCTTCCTCTGGTGCTTTCATCCTACGTCCCTGTTGACGGACGTTTTCCCTTTCGGGTGTCAAAACAGCTCTTGGTCCCTCTTCTTCCAATGCTCCGGAGCGTTCCCCCAGATGTTTGTCACTAAGGCTATTCTGCCTTGTTGTGATACAGCGTGCCACTTCGGTTACACGCAGTCTGGAATCCAGATCTACAAAATGCACGGTTCCCTGGGTACTGCCCGTTGTCAGCGTATGGGCAACCTGATGTCCCACTCTTCCCCGTCGGTATTCATCCCGGCATATCCCAGATCAATGCTGTCGCCTTCATATGCCATCTTATAACCTTTTTTGGTATTTTCCTTAATGGGTACCCCAACATCATAAAGCCCTGTTTTTCCTCCCATCCCTCCTGCAGTGGAAGTGATAGTACAGCTTAATCCGTCTTTGGAATAAACTCTGCTCCCTTGGCAGCCTGGACGATTTGAACAAGAGCCTTCTTGTTTGCTCCGGTGAAAGGTAATATTTTTCCGGCACATCTTTCATCAAGATATCCGATAAGATACACTCTTTTTCTGGACTGAGGGACTCCGAAATCCTTGCTGTTAAGCACTTGCCATTCCACATGATACCCCAGTTCATAAAGCGTATATAAGATGGTGTTAAACGTCGCGCCTTTGTTATGCGATAACAATCCGGGTACATTTTCAAGTAAAAGATACGGAGGTCGTCTTGCTTTAACCAGTCTGGCAATTTCAAAGAATAAAGTTCCTCTGGCATCTTCAAAACCTTGTCTTTTTCCAGCAACTGAAAAAGCCTGGCACGGAAATCCTCCGCACAAGAGATCAAACTCTGGTAGTTCTTCTGGGCGTATTTTTTTTGCGTCATTACAAAACCACTCTCCTTCTGTGTTAAAAATTGCTCGATAACTTCGGTCTGCATACTTATCGATTTCGCAATGTCCAACACAGGAAAAACCACCAGCCCTGTTGAGCCCTTCCCGAAATCCCCCTATACCGCTGAACATATCAAAAAATCGAATATTTTTTCTGACCACTCCCTTCAACGAAAAAAAGTACGGGCATACCCGCACTTTTTATACAGTTCCTTATTTATTCTGTTTCTTCCTCTGATTCTGCCTCTTGCAGACGCTCTTCATTCTCTAATTCCAATTCTTCAGGCTGTGTTACATGAAGTTCCGGTTCATCCTCATCTTGTTTTTCCAGTTCATCCGCTGCATCCAGTGCCTGGGTAATAATTTCGATCAGATAGTCTTTCTGAGTGAAACGCCCGCGTCTTTGGCGTTTTTCCTTTTCTACTCTCTCTTTTAAGCGGTTGAATAATTCCTCGGATACTTGTACTGCCAATGTTTTTGCTTCCATTTTTTCCACTCCTTTTTTCATAAAATGCTCTTCGATAACCTTTTGTAAAAACTGAGGAATTGTCATTTCTGTTCCTTCCAGTTCTTCCCTGACCTTCTCATGTAACTCGACTGGTATCTTGCCACAAATGTTTTTGGTTTCCATAGGCATGATCTCCTTTCCTTTTGTTACAATCAACATACTCCAAAGGTCATCACAAAGCTATTCACAATACCCGACAAAGAAATGCTCTGCAAACGAAGCACATTACATAATCATATTTTCCTGCTCTCAATAGGCACCCCTCCTCTCCTTTCACACACTTTCTCCACTAAAATCCTACCTTTTTCTATCCTTTTGTTTCATCCGTTTGATCTGCTGACGGACAGCCCGCTCCGCAAGATCCGTCATGGTTACTTCTTTTCCAATCCGGTTGGATTCTTCTTTTGCCAGAAATTCCAGCTGGGTTACCTGGTCTTCCGGTAACGTTACAACTACCATTCTGCTCATGGCACCCCTCCTTTCCTCGTGATCTTTCTATTCCTCTTGCAGCATCGAGATAAAATCCAATACCTGATCCGGCAGCTCCTCTGGCTCTGCAGTTGCAGCAGTTTGTCGCATATCGCCACATTTTAGTTCTTCTCGAACACTTTTCCGGATCAGCTGTTCCAGTGCATCTGCCTGGTCATAGAATAAAATTGCATCCACAAGAAACTGGCTTTTCTCTCCTTCCGGCACTTTCTCCAGAATGCTCCATGCTTTTCTATGGTTTCGGTCTTTCCTATTAGGCCGGAAAGAAAATACGGGACGTTTCATCGTTTCAAAATCTGCCCTGCAAGCCTTTCAAACCCTGCAGCGTTTAAACATACGTCTGGCAGGGTGATAAGCCGACACAGGCGGTCCTGGGGGCTTACGTTGCGTTCAAAAAGGCTCGCTCCCCCTCCTAGGAATACAGCTGGGACTGCCTGCAGATCAAATCCTGCCTCCATGATGGCAGACACGATCCGTTTCACATACTGCTTTCCATAAGTAAGTATGATATTCTTTGCCTCTTCAGAGATGCTGCAGCTCTTTCCGTTCAGAACACGTTCCACCTGTACTTCTGTGATCGACAGCCCCGTATCTCTGCGGACTTGTTCCAGAATCTCGTCTTGGCAACGGATGACTCCCATTTCCAGACTCCTGCAGGTTGCTGCATTTGGAACACCATTATCCAGACGCATGATGTCAATAGTCCAACCGCCAATGTCTACTAAAAGAACAGAAGGTTCATCCCGGATGATCTCCGGGTGCATTGCTACGACAGAATAGCCCTGTGGGAACAGTCTGACATCCAGAACCCGGATTTCATAGATTTCCCCTTCGTATTCAAACACTACCGGATTTTTTCTTTCCAGCAGGTAATCCCGAAAGTTTTTCTTTTCCCGTCCGAAACTGGTAAGCGGGAGGCCAGCGGCCAGCACCACCTCCGCTTTTCGGGGAGCCTTCCGGAAGCGGATTTCCTGTGCAATAGCTGCGAGTGTCAATAAATAATACTGCTCATTCTCGGTTTTGGTACGCAAAAGCGGCTGTCTCCCTGTGCCGCACACATAATATTTCCCTTCTATCCTCAATACTCCACGATTGGTATAAGGTTCATGCTCATATCTTACAATCCTGATGGGAAACAAATATGTGCTGTTTTCATGGCAGAATAGCCATGATCTACTCCAATAATCATGCAATTCCTCCTTTTTTGCAGACAAAAACACCGCCCCCGAAAGGACGGCATTTCTTCATTACTCTTCTTATTCTTTTATCATTGCTAAAATATCTTCCATGCCATATTGATAAGCTAACTCCCCGTATCTCAGCCACTCGGCATTGAGAGCAGAGAGATAATTATCAATGACTATAATGATTTCTTCTGAAAGCCCCATACTACGCAGTTTTTGTTCATATTGAAACACTTCATCCCTTTCTTTTTGATATTTTGGATCAAAGCGGAACTCCTTTTCTGCTTCTTCCAATCGGAACTGCCTCATACATTCCAAAATTTCCTTTTTTCTTTGTTCCGGTTCTCTTTCCTTCGTTTCTGAGATCTCTTTTAATATCTTTTGGTAATGGAACATATCTGCTTGTCCAAAGTAATAATAGTATGCCCGTTCCAGCATTTCCCGGTTAGATGACAGCTCGCTGTAGGTTTTAAATACCTGGTATTCCTCATCATTTAAGGTTATCCCGTTATTTCCATCGATCAGTTGTATGATAGCTGGATACTTTTCACACAGTTCTTTCATTTGCCTGGAATAGTCTTGATAATCTCTATTATATCTTTTCAAATAGAACACTACCCGACTATCCACCATAGACTCTAAAGTCCCTGCCCATGCTTCTTCCGGTGACAGTTTCATAGGCACATCCTCCTTTCCAGCACAACAGGATACCATATTTGTGCCAGAAAGCTATTCACAATACTACACAAAGAATCTGCTCTCTTTTGTAGCAACTATCCAGCTTATTTACATTCTGATTTTTCAAAAGTACCCTCCCTTTCCTGCATTTGTTTTACCATCCAATATCGGATTCCAAACACATACTCGCAAAAATCGTCCAGCTGTTTTAACGTATATTGATCCAATGATATACGTTTCATCTTCTCCCATACTTCATATCGGTATCTGGGTAGATCAGAAATATAGGTACAGCCAATACAATTTTTCATTCTTTCAAACAAATCCTGTTCTCTCTTTTCTATCAGCAGACTATCCCCCTTTCTCCAAAAGAAAAACAGCCTGTCCAAGCTCATGCTCATTTTAGGCTGCTTCACATCATCTCATTTTCTTTGTCAATATCATATAAATCATCAATACAGATTTTCGTATTGACGATCTGTATCACTCTGGCGGATGTATCTATTCGGGACACCATCCCTTTTTTCTGCAGATATTCTCCTTTGAAGAAAAACACTGCCGTGACTACATCATTTTTCTTAATCTGTCGAAGTTTCCGATCCAGCTCTTCCTGGTACTCTTCCGGCAGTTCTATTTTGGGTACTACGATTTTCTCTTTTTTTCGAAGCGCTTCTGGATAACCTTTTAAAGCAGCAAATGGCATAAATTGTTTTGCTCGGTCTTCTCGGTTCATACGTCCTCTATGTTCCACTTTTATGCCCTCCTATCTGACGGTTCCGTTCCATCGTAGTGGCTCCTGCCTGCAGGTCCATCCCTTTCAAGATAGCGTTTTTCCCGAACTTTTCTTTAATATCCAAGATTGCCTCCTGCATCCGATGTTCCCGTTCTAATTCCGCCGGATCTGTGAACAGGTCATACTGCTGATACTGCTCATCTACCACCTGGTTAAAGGTTACAGTCATTCGCCGGACGGAAGTATACGGATCTACAATCTGACAATATAATTTTTCCGTAGCCGCAATAATTTGTCTGGCTGACTGGTACTATTCCGTAACCCTATGGTCCCGTGTGCAGGTTTCTTCTCCAGCCGGTTACTGTATCCTACATGCAGGGTGATGGAATCTGTGACCAATCCTTTCTCCACCAATTCCAGACAAAGAAGATCAGCCATCTCTTTCACCACAAGTTTCCCTTTTTCAAAGGTATAATCGCACTCCAATACCTGCCCGCTGGAAAGGGAATTGGTCTTTGGTCTGTAAGATTTGATATCCTGCATGGTAGTGCTTTCCCTGCCCCAGGCGTGATCGATCAGTAATTCCGCATCTACCCCAAACATCCGGTAAAGCATGTCTTCATCTGCATGGGCAATCTCTCCTATTGTCCGGATACCTGACTGCTCCAGCCGGTTAGCAATCCCTTTTCCGATTCTCCAAAAATCTGTCAGCGGCTTATGATTCCACAAAGTCTTGCAATAGGATTCTTCATCCAGTATCCCAATATGATCCTCTACATGCTTTGCTGTGATATCCAATGCAACTTTGGCCAGATACAGATTTGTTCCAATCCCGCAGTCGCAGTAATCCCGGTATGTTCAAGAATATCTTCCATGATCCTTACACTCAGTTCTTTTGCAGACATCTGATACATTGCCAGATAATCCGTTACATCCATAAACACTTCATCGATACTGTAAACATGTATGTCTTCTTGGAAT
>ENA-OQCK01000094-OQCK01000094.1-human-gut-metagenome-genome-assembly--contig:-NODE-94-length-50416-cov-7.353537_pt1 | contig 50416 bp, 52 predicted proteins | sample MGYA00242498_ERZ504578 | MGnify/ENA primary metagenome ERZ504578 (study PRJEB26092, sample SAMD00036229) | human gut metagenome | host: Homo sapiens | study: EMG produced TPA metagenomics assembly of...
GATCCGGCTCGTTATGGCTGTCTATCGGGGTAGGAACAGCTATAACGTAAAAGGAAGCCTCCCGCAACTTTTCTATAGAAGAAGTAAATGTGATATCTTTATGTTCAAATACCTCAGTAGGAAGCTCACCACACGGATCAATACAGTTCCGAAGCTTGTCCAAGCGATCCTCGTTGATATCAAATCCGATAACGGAAACATGTTTAGCGAATTCCATCGCGATAGGAAGCCCGACATATCCTAGTCCGATTAGGGCAAGTTTCGTTTGTTTATCTAGTAACTTTGTATACATCTTATTATTTCATCATTCTACTTAAAAGTCCGGGTTCCAAGGAGTGTCCCAAACAGACGAGATTGTATGCAAATGTAGCAATCTTCAGTTTACCTAACGGTATAAAGGACGTTTTATTTCATAGAGAAGGTCCCTTATCTCGTTTCCAAAATAAGGGACCTTGTCTTCTAAGTATAAAATGTTTCTTTTACTGCAAACGGCGGATACCTATAGCCTTGTTATATTGGGCTAAAGAAGCCTTTTGCTGATACCAATCTGGATCAAGCTACTGTAAGACTGAATCCATGACAATTGGGCGGAGAGCACATCCAAGATCGGTAGTTTACCCTCGTTGTAGCTGAAGGTATTCAAATCAAGGTTCTCCTCGGCAATCTTACAAGCCTCTTCCGCGACGGTAATTTGTTTCGTATACTCGGTTAGGCTTGTCCATGCGTTCGCTACCTCTTGAGCGATCTTATCACGCGTATTGTCCAAGGCGTATTCCTTACTACGAAGGATGGCCTTCTGGGAATTTACCTCCTTGAAACGGGCTCCCCAACGGAACAAAGGTATCTTCAAGGAAGCGAAGACGGCCGGAGTCCACAACTGGTCCGAACCTTTCACGTTCAACATCGGCGTACCCCAAGTACCTTGAAAACCGATCGCCAAAGACGGGTTATATTTCGCCTTTGACAAATTGATCTGTCTCTTTTGATACTCTATGTTCAACTCGGAAATAGCGTAGTCCGGACGATTCCGAAGAGCTACATCCTCTCCTACTTGCAACGGCAAAGCCAGATAGGTCGTAATGGAATCTTCCACCTCGATCGGGTCTAACGGAGACACACCCATCAATGAGTTCAGGTTCTGTAACGCGATCTGATACTCCTTATAAGCCGAGCTTTTATTCAATTCCGCTTCTTTCAAGCGGGACTCCACTTGCAATAAATCGGTCTTGCTGATCTGGCCGTCATTGAAACGGATCGTCAACACGTTCGCCAACTCCCCGACAATGTCTACATACTGACACATCACATCGTACATACCTTTACGTGCGGCGGCCGTCCAATAGTTCAAATCGGCGGAATAAACGATATTATCCGTTGTTAATTCTTCCGCTTGCTCGGTGATCTTGCCTTGTACCTGAGCTGCCTTATAGTTATTATAGATCTGTCCGCCGGCATAGATGGGCTGGCTCACCGTAGCGCCTAGGCTATACGTATTATGGTCCATCTCTACGGACATGCCCGGTCCGAAATCCAAATCATATTTATTGATACGGTACTGATAACTGCCGGAGAAGTCCACCGAAGGGAAGAAACCGGTCTTAGCGGCCTTGATCGCATGCTGCATAGCGATACGCTCCTCAGAGCTTTGCTTGATCTGACGGCTGTATTCAAGGACCCGTTCCTTATATTCCACAGCCGATAGCCGGGCGTCTTGCGCTTTAGCGGACAAGGCACCCAACAATAAACAACCTATGATTATTTTATTTCTCATACCTTTTACTCTGATTTAATCTTAAAGAAAACACAATAAGTAACCGGAAGCACGAAGATCGTCAAGATCGTAGATACGAACAGACCACCCATGATGGTAGCCGCCATACCGGCGAACATAGCGTCACCCAACAACGGCAACATACCTAAGATCGTCGTACCGGAAGCCATCGTCACCGGAACGATACGGGTTTTCGTTGCTCTATCACGGCATTCACCGGAGACAAGCCGCATTCAATTGTAAACCGATCTCGTCCACCAGTACGATCGCATTCTTGATATTCATACCGATCAAGCCCAACAGACCCAGCATAGCAAAGAAGTCGAGAGACTTACCGAACACCAACAATCCCAATACCACACCAATGAAGATCAACGGCAGCATCGCATGATCAATACCGGTTTCCGGTAATATTTCGGGAATAAGAATAACAAGGTGACATAAATCAAACCGAACATCAACGGGACATTAGCGGCGATCGCTTATTACCTTTATCTTGCTCGGATTGCTCACCGAAATACGTCATCTTATATCCTTCCGGCACCTGAATCTTCTCCTGTACCTCTTTCCACAAATGACTGAAAGCAGCCATCGTATTGGCGCCACGCTTCGGCTCACACTGCATAAGCATACACGGCTCACGGTTGAATCGTCTCACTACGTTAAACTCATAATCCAGCGAGAAATCATCGATCACCTGCTCCACTTTTACCGAACGGCCTTTAGCGCTATAAACCGGCAAAGTCTTTATATCATTCAGACTGATAGAATCCTTATCCGCATCTTTCAGTAAGATCGGCATAAACACGTCGCCCTCACGATACTCACCCAAAGGTACGCCATTCGTAGCCGAACGCAAGGAATAAGCCACCTGCTGACGGGTAATACCCAGACGCAAACCTTTCTCTTGGGAATATAGCGGCTTCCATACCGGAACCTTGTTACCCCAACTATTACGAACCTCCATCACCTGATCATAATTCCGGGCGATCTCCTGCGCCCTTTGCGTCAAGGCAACCAACGTATCTACGTTATCGCCGATAAAACCGATCTCGATCGCCGCATCCGGAACCGGAGACAAGGCGAACAAAGCCGAACGGGTCAATATATTCGGATAGTTAGCGACCATATAATCGTAGAACTTACCCTCTTCCGCTTGCGCATCCTCCGGATCTTGTGTCTCGATCAACACATTGGCGAAGTTTGGCTTCGGACCGATAGAAGAACTGGCCAAGTAATAACGTACCGGCGAACCTCCCAAGGTAAACGAGTATGATTTGATATTCTCATTCTTGCTGAGATATTCCTCCTCTATCTTCTTCACGTTCGTCTCCACGTCGTAGATGCTATATCCTTCCGGGAAGATCAAGTCCGCACGAAAATAAGGCTTGCTCATGATCGGGAAGAAACTCTGCGGCATGATGCTCATCACGAACAAGGAAAGGAATAACGTAGCTACCACGGTAGAGATCGTTACATATCTACGCTTGATCAAACGGCCCAATACCGACTCAAATTTATGATACAGCTTCGTATCGTACGGGTCTTTGCTCTCACCCGGTTTCGCCTCTTTCAAGATAAAATTACCGAAGGTAGTCGTTTGCGTCAAAGCCAAGACCCAGCTTAATCCCAAGGATACCGCCAATACGATAAACAACGGTTTCACGATCTCGGCCACGGATGCCGGTGCCAAGTACATCGGCAAGAAAGAACATACGGCGATAAAGGTAGCGCCCAACAACGCCCACTGCGGTTTCGTCGCGCCATCGATCAACGCCTGATAACGGGAAAGTCCCCGCTTGATACCGACTTGGGCATTATCCGTCACCACGATAGCGTTATCCACCAACATACCCATAGCGATAATAAAGGCCGCCAATGAGGTTCGGTTCAAGCCGACACCCCAGATCAACATGATCAATAAGGTACCACCTACCGAGAACAACAACGAACTACCGACCAACATACCGGCACGGGACCCCATCACGATAAAGATAATCACGATAACGATCAACAACGACTCGATCAAGTTCAAGATAAAACCGTTGTTCGCCTCATCCGCGATCTTGTTCTCCGGATAGATCGTTTTCAGGTCCATACCCACCGGGAACAGCTGCTCCATCTCCGCTAAATGATCCGCCACGGCGTTACCCACGGCAACCACATCGTCTTTCGAACCGGTAGCGACACCGATACCGATGGCACGCTTACCGTCCACACGCATCAGGTTCGAGGGAGGGTCCATATAACCACGCTCTACCGTAGCGATATCTCCCAAACGAACCTCACCGCCACTTTTCGTCACGATCAATTGGTCCCGGATATCTTGTATATCCTTATACGTACCTTCCGCACGCAAACGCAATTGATAATTACCGGTATTGATATCTCCCGTATTCACCAACAAGTTCTGCGTTTGCATCACCTGCTGGATAGCGTTCGGGTCGATACCTAGGTTAGCCAGTTTCGGGATAGAGATCTTTACGTTGACAACTTGTGTCTGTTCACCGAATAGGTAGACCTTCTGTACGCCCGGTACAGGAGATAGCTCCGTCTTGATCTTTTGCGCCCAATTACGCAGGTCGTCGTAAGTATATCCCTCATCGGCCGTCAAGGCATAATAAATTCCGAATACGTCACCGAAGTCATCACTAACGGATATCGAGGAGGCGCCAGACGGAAGGCGGGGCTGTATATTCGCCACCTTACGACGCAACTCGTCCCACTTGACCGGCATATAATCCGGAGACAAGGTAGGCTGCAACTCAATAGAAATCTTGGACATACCGAAATAAGACTCAGATTTGATCTGGAACACATCCGACATAGCCTGAATCTCCCGTTCGATCGGCTCAGTCACCAGCTTCTCCACCTCCTGAGGTGTCGCTCCCGGATATTGGGTAACCAAAACCGCTTGCTTGATTACGAAGGGAGAATCTTCCTTCTTCGGCAATTTAAAGAAAGAATATATACCTCCTATCAGCATGACCGCTAGGAAAAAGTATATAATCTTCTGATTCTCTAAGGAATATTTTGGAATATTCATTGTTTATCTCTTAATCTGTTAATACTTTTACCTGTTGTCCATCCACCAAACGAGTGGCTCCGGCTGAGACAACCTGTTCGCCGGGTCGCAAGCCATCCGTTACGATCACGCCATCCTTGCCGATCAGCATAGACTCGGTAATCTTGCGACGCTCAACCTTTTGAGACTGCCCATTATAAACAAACACATACTTATCGCTATTGGCATCGTCAGCCACGACAGCGGCTAGCGGAACCAATACGGCGCCTTGCGTGAAACTCTCGCTATCCACGTTCAAGATCACACGGCAAGAGAAACCTACGGCTACCTTATATTTCTCTAAATTAAAGTTCGGATCATCGATATACAGATATACGGGAACGCCGGAGCCATCGGGAGAGGCTTCCACGTATTCTTTCACCTTCGCCTTGAAGCGAACGCCCTTGTAATTATCGAATTCCACATAAACAGAATAAGGAGAAGAGAAGTAATTGATATTACTCTCCGGCATCGTAAACACGACCTGTAACTTATTCGGGTTGATCAAGCAAACGATTCCTTGTCCGGCCTGTACCTTCTGGTAATTCTCCACATATTTCTTCTGGATAAATCCATCGAACGGCGCACGAAGCTTTGTCTGGTTCAATGTATTTTGCGCATACTCGAAAGCCGCCTTGGCATTTGAGTAAGAGGCTTCCGTAGACTCATACTCTTGCTTGGAGATAGCTTGTTTGGACAATAACTTCTTCGCACGTTGCAATTGCGCCTCAGCGGTCTGGAAAGACGCTTTCTTCGCCTCATATTCCCATTTAAAGTCCAGCGGATCGATCTCGGCCACGATCTGTCCCGTACGGACCTTCTGGCCTTCATCCACGTTTAATGAGATCAGCGGGCCGGACATCTTAAACGCCAAATCACTGAATTGATCGGGCGATACCACTCCACTGAATGATTTCTCAACCATGTTCAGAGAAGTAACGTCCGCCAATTTAACTGGACGAGGACCTTGCTCCTTAACGGGTGGTTGACTACAGGAAACCAATGCTGCCAAAACAAACACAGGGATTAATTTTCCTTTCATGATAACTTGCATTTTGTTATTTAATTATGATTTCTTTTTCTTCACAGTAAATATAAAACATTCTCGCCTAGAGATTGTTGAGCATAACGTGCCTTAAAAAGACCAACTACCATCATTCACGTATGCTTCCATCGGATTTTCTATCGAATCAGGCAAAGAAGGGAAAAAATCAATTCCGGTAACCTTCTCAACGCTATCGATAGGGATCATCATCGATTTCAACGGAGTCTTTCCATAGTCTTTATTATCAAACAGAAAACCTACCCCTTCTGGTTTACCGTTCGTTATCGTACAGATTACCTTATAAAAAGTCTTTGGGATTCCCACCCGATTCTTACCTAACCGTTTCAGGTCGTCCGTGATCACCGGGCCGGTCACGATCAACAAAGAACCATTCTCTTTCGCCCACAAACGAGCCTGCTCTTCCAGATCTTTCCAGATACCTCGGTTCAAGCCGGGCTTTTGCGGACAGATATTACTTAGGTAGAACGATTCCCGCATGGCCTTGGCGGACCATTTCATATCGCCGGCAGGCGCCATATGCCTCGGTCATAGCCGGAACGGGTATAGTCCTCGTTCGTGGCGGTAGCCCCTTTCACCATGGGGTCCGAGACGAACTTATTAGACCGCTCGTTCTTCTTACTTGTCGCCTCTTTCGAGGTCAGTTCATAGGCTACCCAATTGGCGATCTTATAATCGGAATTATAAGAAACCGTATAGCCCTCATGCTTTATAACCTGCTCTTTTTGTTTATTCTTTAGTCTCGGTATCTCAGCTCCCTCTTGAAAAGTATAAGCGGAGGTCCCTTTCTTTGGGTTCGTCGTTTGCTTGTTTTTCGTCGCTTGCGCGGCTTTCTTACCCGATGTTCCGGAACCGCCCTTGTCCGAGATCTTCGGACGGACTATTGTCTCCGCCCGATCCTGTTTCTTCTCTACAGGCCGTGTCTTGGATACCGGATAAAACCAGTTATATATGAATAATACACCGATAAAACAAACAACTACCGCAAAAGCGCCAAGAAGCATCTTCTTTACAGAAGACATGAATGATGATGCCCGCTTCTTCTTGCTTTTCCGGGGTTGAGGCTTACCTTTCTTTTTTGCCATACCTAAAACTTCCTATTCTTAACCTTTCGTATTGGGCGCAAAAATAGATAAATCCGGCATGTTATACAACACTATTCTAGGATAGTATTGGTCTCGATTACTATAAAAGACGGCTTAATTTAATGCAGACAGCATCCGGTGCAAATTCTTAGGGAAAATCATCGGTTGAATAATAAATATCTGTAACTTTGCTTACGGTAACAGAGTGGTATTTAATTTGTCAACAAATATTTCTTATGGAAGAACTCTTTCGACTCGTACGGGATGAAACGACATTGACAAAGCCTTGTCTATGATTCGTTCGGGCTACATGCTGGAACCGTCTTACAAGGACCAATACAATTGCAGTCTCTTGTTCCATGCCATTTATCGGAAAAGCCTGGAGCTGGTCAAAACACTGGTGGAAAAAGGCTTTGACGTGAATGACAGGTTGCCCGATGGTGCGACACCCTTGATGTCTGCGGCCAAAAACAATGTCATCGACATTGCAGAATACCTGCTGGAGAATGGGGCGGAGCTGGACGCGTGTGACGAGGAAGGTTGGACTGCTTGATGACTTCCGCTTCTTTCAAACATTTCGACATGATGCGTTTTTTGGTTGAAAAAGGCGCAAATATTCATGCAAGAGCCAACTGGGGATACACAGTCCTGTTCTATGCCGTGATAAAAGGAAGCCTTGCCGATGTCCGATACTTGGTAGATAAAGGTGCGGACGCCAACGATAAGAACGATGGCAATCGAACCGTACTGATGGACGCGGTAACAAGAAACGACCCGGAAATGGTACGTTTTCTCATAGAACGAGGTGCCGATGTGAAGATACGGACAACTGAAAACAACTGTTGCGTGTTGGGAGAAGCCGCCCGTTGGGCTAACGCGGAGATTGTGCAACTGTTAATTGAGCATGGCGCGGATGTCAATAATGTCGATACGATGGGAATGACCCCATTGTTGTATGCTGCCACACACGATAATGTCGAAGCTGCCCAAATATTGATAGAAAACGGAGCTAACCTAGAAGCTCGCGAACGATATAAAGGTTTCACCCCTTTGCTGTATGCCTGCCATTTGCTCAAGCCGAAAATCATACCTTTGCTGGTAGAGAAAGGGGCAGATTTAAACGCAAAAGACAAGAAAGGCAAGACCCCATTGGGGAATGCCTGCAAAAAAGGAGGGCTTGAAATAGTGAAGTACTTAGTGGAACATGGAGCCGGTTTACAGGTCGGCAAAAAGAATGTAGCGGATGTGGTAAAAGACAAAGCGATCAAGCAGTATCTTTCCGAATTGCATGAATCTCATATTGAATCAGACAATCCTTAATAAATTACTGTAGTTATGTCAATGCATGCAATAGAAAGTTTGGTGGAATATTCCGTAATAGCCGTAGCGACCGCTTCGCCTGTTCCGCCTACGGCACAAAGACTGCGGGTACACGGTCTTGCGAGTTCGTGACGAACTGGAAAAATCGGTTATCTCTCCCTGCTCTCACTGGAGCAATTGCCCGAACCCGAGCGTTCTGAACACTGAGCCACATTCTTTTGTACGCATTCCCTACTTGTATTGGCATAACAATAGACACAGAAATGGGAGCAAGTGTTATACCTACCGATATCTTTGCTTATCATGCAACCACAGGCTTTCCGTTGGCCTTTGTCTTTTAGCTCTTTGCGTTTGTCGGGTAAAGCGGGAAACGTACCAAAAAGATCCGGTTCGGGTAATTGGCCTGTTCGAAGATAATAAACCAATTCATAATCCTCCCCAAACACACGCTCCATTAAATCACCGTCGATACACCGGTTATGCTCAATGCCATAAACCGTAAGGTCAATATCCTCGGCACAAGTAGCGAGTGTCACATTCCAACCAGTAGAAGCCCAAATTTCCCTCAACTTCACCAATCCCTCTACAGTTTCTTGACGTTGCGTCGCATTCATCTCAGCGGTTTCCACATCCTCTTTCGTAAAGCAATTCGTCTCTTTTATAAGATTGTTCTGTACCTTACGATACGCCTTTACATCTACGAAACTGAACACGAGCTTATCAGTATATCCTTTCAACTGATTGCCGATCTTCCAAATACGGCTAAGCAGGACACGAGGCGTGATAGATGGAGTCATAATCAACGGATCAAATCGCCAGATCACACGTTCTTTCCCTATCATTTCCGACAACTCCCGAAATGTCTCCACCCGTTGCGTAACGCTCGGCACATTCGGCTCAAAGCCTTCGCTCATATAGTCATTCAACGTGAACTGGAAATAATAATGGATACCCCTCCTATCCAACTCATGCAAATAAGGCAATATCGGCTTCGGGTTCTTTGTCCAAAACACGATTGCTTACACCGCTCAAACGACACATACATCTTCCGCCGATTAAACGGATTATACCAAACACAATACCCCTTGGCCAAAACGATTAAAGAACCACTTGACATAAAAGGCCGGGATATCCGTTGACCGGCTGGCCGAAATGATGATGGGAGCAAGTGCCTCGACTTGCTCACCGGAGTCCGTTGTGATCATTCTTCCGTATTATTATGTAATTAGGGTCATAACATCCGTAATTTGTCTACCGCAAGATAGGGATTATCTCGCTATTTTTGTATCCTAAAAATGAATGTAGAACCTAATAAATAACAGTAAACATGAAAAATGTATTGATTTTATCTTCCAGCCCCCGTCGTGGAGGCAATTCCGATACGCTATGCGATGAGTTTATGCAAGGGGCGATCGAAAGCGGTCATCGTGTGGAAAAGGTTTTTCTGCGAGACAAGACCATTCACCCCTGCACGGGATGCGGCGTGTGCAGCCAATACAAGAAGCCTTGTCCACAAAAAGATGACGCGGCAGAGATTATCGGAAAGATGCTTGCCGCCGATGTGATCGTGATGGCTACACCGGTCTATTTCTATGCCATGAGCGCACAGATGAAGACGCTGATAGACCGTTGCTGCGGTCCTTATACCGAAATGAAAAACAAGGAGTTTTACTTCATCGCCACGGCCGCTGAAGAAGATAACGGCATCATGGATCGCATTGTGGCCAACTTTATGGGATTCCTCGACTGTCTGGAGAACCCGACCGTGAAAGGAACGCTATTCTGCGGTGGTGTGTGGCACGTGGGCGAGATCGAAGGGAACCCGACCTTGAGGCAAGCATACGAGCAGGGAAAACGAGTATAATACTCTTGATCGCGACCAATACGTTCCGTCCGGGTATAATCCATACAGGCGACCTACTTCTATGGGGAGCGAATACGGTAGTCCTTTTCTACGAGACCTTTTCCTCGTCTTACAGCTATACCCGTTTAGGGAAGATAGAGAATCCCGCAGGGTTGGCCGACGTACTTGGCAGAGGAAACGTGAGGGTTGCCCGCTTCTCCCTAAGTAAATAACGCTCCGATACCGCATAAATACCTTATCGGTAGCAGATGAATTCTTGTTCGCATACTGTATAATTCTACAAACCACGACGTGGTCTGTACAGATCAAGACGTGGAATATACAAATCACGACGTGGTCTATATATTCCACGGTGATAATTTGGAAATAGATCAAGTAGTTAGTATATTTGTATATAGTAAGAAGAATGTTTTTAACTTGAAGATACGAACAATTATACCTAGTAGCAGTTATGGCAGAATATATCAAGCAAGAGATGTGCGACCTGAACGGGACGGGGGAAAAGCCGGTGTATTATCGGATGAAGATACAACGGAACATGGACATGGAGGATTTCGTGGAACGGATCACCTACCCCGGATCGGGCTTGAGCAGGGGTAGCGTAATACAGGTGATGACGACAGTAGCGGAACATCTGGCCTATTGCATGGCGGAAGGGCAGTCGGTCACGTTGGATGGCATCGGTACGTTCACGCCCCGCCTAGGCGTAGCGAAGGACAAGGAGATCGACTCGCTGGATGGTGACGAACCGAAGCGTAACGCACGGAGCATCGAGGTGAATGGCATCAACTACCGGGCCGACAAGGAACTGGTACGGGAAACTAACCTGCGTTGCGACTTAAGACGGGGAGGTATCAGCCGTGTATGGAAATCGCCCTTCACCGAAGAGGAGCGCCGGACGCGGGCATTGGATTACCTTCACGAGCACCCATTCTTGCGCATACAAGACTACATGGCTATCACCGGACTAAAACGCAGTAGCGCGAACCGGGAGCTACTACGACTCAGCAGCGATCCGGCGAGTGGGCTCACCATATCGGGTTATGGAAGCCACCGGGTGTATGTCCGCAGGAAAACAGAGGGCGATCGCTAATCCACCCAATGGTGCCCCGGGCCGGAGAAAACACATACATTTTACTCCGGCTTTTGACTAAGCATTTGTATTGTTTCAGTAAACTCCGCGACTATAGACTTCAAATTGGGATTATCGAGTCGAATAATAATCGCCGCATAATTCTGTATCCCATCCGCATCTCGGATGTCCGCAGACATGAAAGCGAAATCAGATTTACGCGGCGAGGAATGAAACCAAAACTCAAAAAGGCGATTGCGCATACTCTGCTTGCTATCTCCTGTCTCACAAATATACAACAGAGTTGTATTAGAACATTCAAAAAACTCATAGACTATCGCCATTATCGCCCGCCTCAACTTAGAATCACGAGGAGACTTCTATTATTCGTATTAGCAATAATAAATTGATAGGATTCATCACTAAGCATCAATTCGTCCTCGAGAAAACTGACATAATAAATCACACCAAAGTCCGTAACAAACCGGAAACACATAGAATCCCTAAGAGCTGTTACCGCATAAGGAGAATTAGAATTTATACGTTCAAGGTTAAGGCTTACCATACTTCAAAATAAGTAGCTTCTTGCCCTGTACGTTTCTTAAACTCTTCTTTCATCTCTTTTTCCAGTTTAGCTACATACTCTCGCTTCAGCTTCCGTGCGGTCTCCAACCGACGCAAAGCCTCTTCTCTGGTAATCTTGCTATTTTTCTCTTTTTCCATATCCTTCGATATAATACTTATATATTACAAATGTAGGATAAATTCCGTTCTTTACCAAAATATTTATTCTTTGCTTCTGTTTTTGAGAAATATAACAAACACACAGATCACTAATCCACTTGATGGTGTCCCGGGTCGAGATGCTTGCGAGTGCCGTTCGGTCTTATCAGTTCGGCGGAGGTGCCTTCCGGGATTTGGAGATCGAACTTCATTCGTTTGCCTTTCTTCTTGATACTTACTTGGATGGTTCCATAATGAGTCTCTAGACTGGCAGAGGCTTCCGATAAGGAACCCAGTTGAGGCGCGATCTTAAAGGTACGGAAGCCGGGAGAGGTTGGCTCGATACCACAGACCTTCTGGCTCAATAAGGTTAGCGGGCCACCGCTCCAAGCGTGATTGATCGTACCGCCGCCGAAGCCCTCGGCTCCGATGCCCCATCCCTCGAACAAGGTCGTGTATTCGGCATAATCCAGCATACGGGTGTAACGTTGCTTCATCCGTTCCAAGGCAAACGTCGGCTCGCCCATCTGGAAAAGGGCCTCTAGGACATACTTCTCCATATAAGGGCTGGCGTGATACTCCTTTTTAAGCACCTTCGTCAGCGCCGGATACTTATCTTTCGAGGCCAGCCCGGAAACAACCGCCATGGCTTGGGAGCGATCGTCCGTCTCCCCTTTATAGCCGGGGGAGCGATAGGCGGAACCTGTCCAAAACTTCGTGTCGAAACAACGTTCTATGCTACGCATCATCCGGGAGATCTCATCGGCATCCTTATCCTTGCCGAGTTGCAGGGCGAAGGCTCGCTCCGCTTTCAAGGCAGATAATACCAGCAATTGGTCAATACACCCATATCGACGTGCTCGCCCCAGTCGCCCCAACTCCAAGCGCCTTGACGCTCGATCACCAAGCCACTCTTATCGACTTGCCAGACCTCGTGCAGGTAACGGCGCATCCGGTCGTATATCACCGGAACGAAACTACTGTCGGCACTATAATAATATTGTGTATAAAAACCGTACCAACCGATAGACGCCAACATCTGTAAAGGAAGCTCCTTATCCCAATTACCCGCCGGAACCGGAGAGTAGAGCGTTCCGTCCTCCCGCTGCCAATTCATTAATTCATGGATGCCTTTTACGGCTAGTTTCTGCCCGGACGGAGAAAGGGCGTAGAAAGCCTCGCCTAGCTCATTCACCTCGTCACCCCACCATTGGCACGTTCACGGTCCGGACAGTCCATATAATTATCACGCATCGTTATGTATAAGGTGCGGGCAGAACGTTGCCAAAGCTCGTCGTAGAACGGGTCGTCACAATGGAAAGAGCCGGCGAGGTCCGTGTTGTAACCGGTCTCACGGTATTTCACATCCAGCACCTTCACGCCCTCGGGGATGATGTAATAGACCTCATGGCCGTTCATCCAGCCATAGCTTTCGTATTCCTGCTCACCCTCACGGGTAATATATTCGGCACGTACGTTGCGCTCGCTTCCTCCCTCGTAATTATCCATCCGGATGTGGATGTTTTCCCGGCCTCCGCCTCTACTTTCAGATACGGAGTGATCTGGGCATTATGGGGCAAACGACAGAACAGGGTATCGCCTTTCAAGGATTCCCGGACGGATACATAGGATAACAGGCCGCTGTTTTTCCACTGGGGTATCGGACGTTCCACCAGATCCCCGAAAGGAGCTTTCCCCGCCTTACCGACGCAGACCGCCCCCGGAAGGGAACCTTCGAACTCGTACGGTTCCAGTTTGTTATCGCTTGACGGGCATCGAAGCGGATATTACTCTCCGGCATACGGTAATTCGGGAAAGGGGCCTCGGTATTTTGATAGGCCTCATACAAGGCGCACTGCCAGCTCGCGTCGGAGACGATCTCCAACCCCGGGGCGATCGCCTCGAATAACAAAGCCGCTTTCCCGCTGTTAATATGACTGAAACCGTCTTTCCCGAAATGCCAGAGCAAGATAGCGATGGTGTTCGAGCCTTTTGTCAGGTAAGGGGCGATATCTACCGGATCGTAATAAGTCCCGGAAGGAGAAGGTCCTCTTTTCAAACCGCCCTCGAAGACAACCAATTGGTCGTTGATCCAAAGCCAATACTTGGAATCGGCGGCGATACGGGCGATAAGCTGATCCGGGACATCCGTCACGCCGAATGATTTACGGTAGATCAACCAAGTATTCGTAGCGCTTTGGCAACGCTCGGTATTGATCCATTGGGCTTTCCAAGGGAAGGCAGTTCGAGCAGACAAGGAGAAAGCATCCAGCAAGAATAGTGCCACCAGCATCCCCAACCAATAGGAACATATACGTTTTTTCATATCTCTTCATTTAAGTATTTAACAATGGGCATTGTAAGAAGCTAACGATGGGCATTATAAAGATCTTTGAATGGGCATTGTAAACCGCTTACAATGCCCATTGTAAGCCCACGGCAATAAACAGCGGATTTATAAGATCATACAGGATACGTAAATGTATGCGTACCGGCGGATACGGTCTCGGTCTGATCGCCTACCACGATATCGGCGGAGCAATCAGCCGGAATCGTCACGGTAAGCATAACCTTATCCCCTTCCCGTTTCCATTCGCTGGCGATACGGCCGCGTACGGAATGGTACTCACCTTTCGCCCAATCCAGTTCTTTCACGAAATGAGGCGTGATACGGATATGACGGAAGCCCGGAGCCGAGTCGTCATGATTGATACCGGCCAGCTGGTTCATCATCCAAGCGGAGACATCTCCCATAAAGACATGGTTCAAGGAAGCGTCGGCAAACTTCGGACTAAGTGTCCACGTCTCCGGCAATGTGGAGTAACCCATCGTCTCTACCCAATATCCCCAAGAAGGTGCCTCGGTCTTCGTGATCATCTTCATGGCATCCTCGATATAGCCATATTTCGTAAGCATGGCCGGAACGGTCTTACTGCCTAATAGACCAAAATCCAAGAAATAGTTATTTCCCGCTACCACCTCACGCAGCTTATCCGCCACGAGTTGTTCCTTTCCTTCCGGTACAAGTCCCAGATACAAGGCCAAGCTTGCGCCGTTTGGGTCCCTTCGGCATACACACCGGTCTCGGCGTTGAAGAACTTCTGGTTGATCAAGGATTTGAGCGTATTCGCTTTCTCTTGATAAGGAGCGGCGTCCTTGCCCAGCAAAGAGGCGAAGCGAGCCATCAACTTATAATCCAGATAATAGTAGGCGGTAGAGGTATATTCATTATTCGTCGTAGCTTTCCAATACACCCAGTCACCCAAGCCAAAAGGCAAGTAACCGTCTTTCTCTTTCGTCTTCAAATAATCCAGATATCGCAGCATCGTAGGATATAAGCGTTCTATACCGCGAGACTCGCCATAATAATCATACAAGGCGTTCGGTATGATGAACATGACAGCGTCCCAAACCGGACCCGGCCACTCGCCATATCCCCAACCGCTGGAAGGAATGATACCGGAAATCTCACCCGCCTCACGCTGGTTGTCGATAATATCATCCATCCATTTCTCATAAAGCGTGATACCATCGAAGCCCAGCAAACCGAGGTCGATCGCGATATGCGCGTCGCTGTCCAGCCATTCTTCTCCCGTTGCGGACAATCGGTCGGGATACTGTGCAGGTTACTGCGGTAAGCCTGCATCGTAGCCTCCCATATCTTATTCAATAGAGGATTCGAACAAGCGAAGGAACCGGACGGACGGACATCGGTATGCATAAACAAGCCGGTCAAGTTCTCTTCCGTTAACGTAACGGGACGGCTACTCTCCACCTCCACGTATTGGAAACCGTGATAAGAGAAGGAAGGCATGAAGATCTCCTCCTCTCCCGTACCTTTCAAGGTAAAGACATCCATCTGGAATACCTCGTCCGGCTTGACCGGATGATAATATACATTGATATTGCCTTGCTCCAAGCGACCATCTTTCTTCAACAACTCACCATGTTTTAACGTGATACGGGTTCCCGCCTCGCCTTTCACCTTCAAGCGGCAAAGGCCGGACATGTTCTTCGGGAAAGAATATACGTATAATTGATCGGAGAAACGTTTCATAGACACGGGTCTCACCTCTTCCGTGATACGGATTCCCGGCATTTGCTGGGCTACCAACAGAGGTGCCGGAGCCTGCGCCGGAAGTGCCGCTTCCCATTTACTATCGTCGAAATGAGCGGTTTTCCATCCAGCCTCTTCCAGCCGGGCATCGAATTTATCGCCGCTGTATATATTATTATAGGTATAGGCCCCGGTGGAAGTCTTCCAAGTCTCGTCCGAGCCAATCACCTCCGTCGTACCATCCGTATAGGTAATACGTAACTCACATAGCAGGCGGGGACGATCCCTCCAGCGTGCCTCATGGAAATTCCAGACCGCCACGGACTGCTCGTTGTACCAGCCGTTTCCCAGAACAGCGGCCACGGCGTTGTCGCCTTGCTTCAGCAAAGAGGTAACATCATGCGTCACGTACAAGATACGTTTGTCGAAATGCGTATACCCCGGGTCCAGATAATTCGTTCCGACCCGCTCGCCATTGATGAATAACTCATGATACCCGGCGGATGCTACGTACACACGGGCATCCTTCACTTCCTTGCCTACCGGGAAAGACTTGCGGAACAGAGGGGCAGGCTCGAACTCCTTATCCTTATGATCGGTAATCCAAGAGGCGGACCAATCCGAGGGATCGAACTTAGCGGTCTCGAAAGAAGCCGTCTCCGAGGTAGCGCACGGACGCCCTTCACCATCCCATACCGTAACATTCCAGTAATAACGGGTATGAGGTTTCAGGGCCATTCCCTCCGCATAGGGCCGCAAGTCGCCCGGACTCGTACCGATCCGTACCTCATAGCGGGAAGCCTTAAAGCCCTCCTCATTTCCGGAGTATTCCCATGTAAAGCGAGGAGACGAAGTATCCAAGCCGATAGGTCCGTAAGGTATTCCGTACGGAGATTCGTAGGTATCGTTAATTCATTATTGCTTTTGCAACCGCCTAATAAGAGGGCGGCGAAAGCGTAGATATAAATAGACTGTTTTATTCGCATAGTAGCATCGTTTATTTTATTATTCATATTTGTTTTTAATCCATACAAACACGGATTTCTTCAGGAGCGTTGATATGGCTTATCACCTTACCGTCCGCACCTTTCTCATGTCGGATCTCGATCACCCCGTAAGGCGTGGGAAACGTACCTTCCACCCATTCGAGATCTCCCAGATGTGGGATGATACGTACCGTACGGCAACCCGGTTCCACCACTTGTACACCCAATACGTACTCGCTTAACCACGATGTGGGACCCGAAGCCCATCCATGGCACAAGCTATGGCGGAAACCTTGATAGCAATACGCCCCATAATCTCCATGAATATCTTTCTTTCCAGCGGGGACCAGCTCATCAATACGCCCTGCGTCCGGAAGCCATTCCATATTGAAATCCTCCCAAAACGTCGTAGCACCTACATCCAGCATAGCTCCCCAATACGTACGGATCACATCTAACGCACCTTGGTAATTACCAGCCAACGCCATCGCCCGTAGCATATAATACCCGTAAAACGTAGAGAAGCCTTTCGCCCCGTCCACCGCCAAGCAACGCTCGTTCGCCTCCTTAGCATCCATGATACCCGCCAGAGCCATCAAGGCGGCGGCCTGTTTATCCCCGGGCGTAATCCGATCTTTCTCCGAAGGGAACCGGGATTTCTTCCGAAGGGAAAACTTAATAGCCTTGGAAGCTACCATACGACATTCCGAAGCCAACGCATCCTCGCCTAAAACGGTACATAACTCCTCTCCCGCACGCATGGCTTGTATCATCAGCGATTGAAGGCCGGCATCGATAGCGGGTGTATTCTCACTGGAAGGCCAATCCAAGAAACGGTTCCCATCCAGTCTCTCTTGTCCGCTTGGGTCAACCTTCGAGATCAAGTGACGCAACAAAGCAGTCATATAAGAGCGTTGCTCTTGCAGATACGCAAGATTCCCTTGGTAATAATACCAATCCCGCTGAAGCAACAACCACCAGATCGAGTACGAACTGATACCGTTCATCCAACTAGGCAGCGGCGTAATATCCCGAATCAAATCCAAGCTCTTAGGAACCACCTCATTATAACCGAAGACGGTACTGACCGTCATTACCTCCGGATGTAAATCCCCCACCCAGACGAGACGATCCCGTTTTACGCCGTCCCATAGATATTCCTGCATATTCAAGTGGACCGTGTACGCACCTGTCTTCCAGATCCGGTTCAACCGCTCGTCATTACAACGGAAAGAGCCCAGATAAGGAATATCCCGGAACGTGGAGATCGCACGGACCTCTTTTAATTGCAACTCCGTAGAATCACCCAATACATCAATACGCACGAAACGGAAACCGGAATTACCGATCTCCTGCACGCCCAGCCAAGGGAGCGATACCACGAAATCCCGCATCGCATGATCGTTGCTCGCCCCGTTCGCGCCATCTATCTCGCACATAGCCTCACTAACGGACTCGCCGAAACGAACCCGTACGGAAACCGGATCGTGAGACGGCGGCATACCGGTCACCAGCTGAAGACCGCCTTGCAACTCCTTCCCGAAATCAAGCAACAAAGCGGGATGTTCGGTTGGCGTACTTTTCAACACACACAACCGATTATTCGCCAAATCCGACTGTCCGTTGCCCGGAACAAGCAAATGGTTCGCTCCCGTAATTCGCGAACTATCTTGCTGCCAGACAATACGGACCGGAGCGATATACTCCCGTGTCCGATGGTCTCGCTGCTGGGCGAACAACGTGAACGAACCGATCCCTATGAATAGAATGATTAATTTCTTTCGCATACGCTAGAGTCCAAAAGCCGGAACCAAGTCATCCAATTGCTGATCCGTCATACCTTCCGGCTCGTAACCGGTCATGCGGGCACAGAAATAGATCTGGGCGGATTTACTCAACGTATCGATCGCATCGAAGCACTCGATCAGGTCCTCACCGACGGCAAGGATACCGTGCTTCTCCCAGAACACCACGTCGTGCTCCTCCAACTGACGGATCGTAGCGTGCGCCAACGCCAAAGTGCCCGGTATCTCGTAAGGAACGATACCAACCCCTTTCGGCACGATAATCCGACATTCCGGGATCATACTCCATAACGTGCGAGTAATCTTCTCCGAATCCAAGAACGGCTTGCAATGCGTCATGCCGATAATATCCGTCGGATGCGTATGCAATACCACCCGGTTATCCCGTCCCTTCGCACGCAAGAAATTGTGCATCAACAAATGGGAAGGCAACTCGGAAGTCGGTTGGATCGGTTGCTCCGCTAGGATATCATACGATTTCCCATCGGCGGCGATACGGATCAAAGAGCCGTTGGCGAAAGGATCTTTCGCCACGTAACGCATCCGTTTTCCGGTACCCGTCACATAAAAGACGTGCCCGCATAAGGCCGTCATCGCCTCTTGCAAGGGAATCGAGGAAACCAAAGCCGGCAACGCCTTCTCCTCCTCGCTCAATAAAGTAGTCAGGTTCACCGATATATTCCCGCCGTTTCGCTCAGCCAACCCTTGGTCCACAAATAGCCGGCGACCTCGGCGATACGATCTATTTCCGCCATCAGGCGTTCATTGTTTCTTAGTATTATCATGTCTATTTTAATTAAACTATATTCGGATATAATAAGGAAAGGATCAAGATACACATGCCGGTAATCAATACCACGATCGTCCGGCGATCCACGCCCTTCCATTCTTTTAATAAGATGCCCCAGACATTACTGAAAATAACATTCAGCGACATCAGGATACTCCACGAGAAAGCCAGCATAACCGGGGAATCCGAGAAATAGCTCTTTCCCATCCCCAGTCCGAAGAACTGCGAGTACCAAAGCACGCCTGCCAAAGCGCAAAATAAGACATTATTCAGCAATGTACCTCCCGATACCGAGAAATAATCCTTGCCCGTCCCGTTTTTCACGTTCTGGAAAATACAATACACAGCGTTCGTACAAAAGCCGCCCAAAGTAACCAACAGTATCACGGGATTCAAGGCGAACAGATCGCTAGCTCCCGCCTCTCTCGCTTTCGCCAGCACCTCGTTTCCCGATTCCAAACCCAAATTGAAGCAGGCGCTCATCACACCGGCAAGCAAGGCTACCGCCAAGCCCTTAGTCAAGGCAAAATCCTTCACCGCCGCTTTCTTCTCCTCCTCACTCATATTCCGGGCCCGCAGGCTTCCGGCGTAACCGATCACGGCGATACCTGCAAGGTAATGCAAACACCGGTCAACAGGATCAATCCGGTTCCCTCAAACAGATTCGTTCCACCAAACAAAGCCGGGAAGAGCGTACCGAAACCGGCGCATGTACCCAAGGCGATGCTCTGTCCCAAAGCTACGCCAGATAACGCATACTCAACCCGAAAGTCAACCCGCCGACACCCCAGAGCATGCCATAGATAACCGCTCCCAAGCTACCCGGCGAACACCATAGCTCCAGTAAGGTACTCCCTTCCGGTACCGCCAACATCGCTCCGAGATAAGGGAAAACCAACCAAGCGAAGATACCTTGCACCAACCAAAAGTTTTCCCAACTCCAATCCCGGATCTTATTGATCGGCACGTACGAGCTACTCTGCCCGAAACTGCCGATCGCGATGATCAACAACCCGATCCCGATCTCTATCATTTCCGTCTTAAGGTAACGTCGGACTCATATTTCTCGATCTCAGCGATATAAGACTCTCCTACGGGACCCCACTTTGCAGACAATACATATCCCAAACCGCACCCCAAGGCAGACTCTTCGCTTCCTCCTGCAAGGCAAGACGCTGGAAATACTTACCCTCATCCTCGTACTGGCGAAGCAAGGCGATCGGCTCCAGCAAAGCGAGCATAAAGGCTTTTTGCGTGGCACGGCTACCAATGACATAAGCACCGATACGATTGATGGTAGCGTCGAAATAATCCAAACCGATATGTACCCGGTCCAAGGCGTCGCAACGCACGATCTCACGGCTAAATCCTGCACATCGTCATTCAAGATCACGACATGATCACTATCCCAACGGATCGGACGACTTACGTGCAACATGATCTCGGGCGTAAACAGCAATAACGAGGAAACCTTGTCGGCGATACTTTCCGTCAAATGGAAATGGCCGGTGTCCAAGGTAACGATCTTGTTCTTTTTCGCCCCGTAACCCAAATAGAAATCATAGGAACCTACCGTATAACTTTCCAGACCGATACCGAAGAGTTTCGCCTCGATACAATCTTTCATCCATTTATATTCGGTAGCGAATATCTCATCCAGCGATTCCTCCAAGATACGGCGATAACGTAAGCGGCTGGCCGGTACTTCCTTGCTCCCGTCATGTATCCAAAGGTTCATCATACAAGGATCGTTCTGGGCTTTACCCATCTCATCGCTGATCCAGCGACAACGCTTCGTATGCTCGATCCAGAAGTTACGGATATCATCGCTGGGGTTCGCCAAGGTCAAATCTCCGCTTTTAGGGTGCGAGAAAGAGGTACTGTTGAAGTCTAGCTTGAAATCATTCTCTTTCGCCCATTGTATCCAGCTCTCGAAATGATGGGGTTCTACCTCGTCACGGTCTACTTTCTCCCCTTGGAAATCCCCGTAGATCTCATGCAGACTAAGCCGATGATTACCGGGGATATAGGATTTCGCCTTCAATACATCCCGGCGCAACTCGTCGATAGTACGGGCACGTCCCGGATAATTGCCGGTCACTTGTATACCACCGGTCAAGGAGCCGTCTTGGTTCTCGAAACCGCTTACGTCATCGGCCTGCCAGCAATGCAGGGATAGGGATATTTTCTTCATATCCTCTAAAGCTTTACGAACGTCTACACCTACGGCCGCATAACGTTCTGCCGCTACTTCAAATGCCTGTTGAATTAAACTGTCTTTTGTCATGGTATGATGTTTTTAAATTTATATGATTTGAATGTGTATCACCTTTCCGGATAAAATTCCTTGGGAGGGAATGCGGTGGCTATCAGTCTTCGCATCTCCCAACAATCCGTCAGTAATCCTGCCGACTTAGCTGTATCAAGCAATTTCCAATGGCTGTCGCCTCAGACGGGCCTGCCAATACGGGAATACCGATAGCGTTGGCTGTCAATTGATTCAGCAGATCGTTCCGAGAGCCACCACCTATCACATGCAATCGTTCGATCGGATGTGGCGACATCGGTTTGAGTATTTCCAGCACCTCTTTATAACGATTCGCCAAGCTATAAAATATACAATGTACATAATCGGCGTCCGAAGCGGGAACAGCTGTCCGGTTTCCTCACAATAGGCCGTAATCTCACGTAGCATACTCTCCGGATTGGCGAAACGGGGATCATCCGGATTGATCAAGGAGGGAAACTCGCTTAACTCCGCCATCCGAACCATATCATCGTACGAATAATCCAATCCGGACCGCTTCCATTGCTCCCGGCAACGTTCCAAGATCCACATACCTGTAATATTCTTCAAAAAGCGGGTCGTACCCTCGATGCCCCCCTCATTCGTGAAATTATTCTTGAAAGAGACCTCGTTGATGATCGGCTTCTCCACCTCGATACCCATCAAGCTCCAAGTACCGCTACTCAAGTAAGCGAAATTAGGAGAAGAAGCAGGAACAGCGGCTACCGCCGACGCCGTATCGTGACCGGCCACGGCGATTACTGGGATTTCCCCAATTCCTGTCTTACGGGCAATCGACTCGCTCAACCGCCCGATCAACGTCCCCGGCATCACCACCGGACACATCAAAGTAGGAGATACACCCACGGCCTCCAAGAGCTTGTAATCGAATTTATGGGTTTCCGGGTTCAATAATTGAGACGTGGAAGCGATCGTATATTCACATACCATACGCTCCGTCAACATATAAGCCAAAAGGTCCGGTATGAATAATATCTTTTCCGCCACTTCCTGCGGTATAAACGAGTCTTGCCCCGCCCTGAAAAGCTGGAACAAGCTATTAAACGGCATCACTTGAATACCTGTCCGCTTATAGACCTCTTCCTTGGGAATCCGTTTGAAAAAGTCCTCGGGAGCGCCGTCCGTATAAGGATCTCGGTAAGCACGAGGTAAGCCCAATAAAGAGCCATCCAAAGCCACATACCCAAAATCCACCCCCCATGTATCTATTCCGATCGAGTGCAACCGGATTCTTTGCCGGGCGCATATCGTCAAGCTTTCTATAAGAGAAGTATAAAGATGATAGATATCCCAATAAAACCGTCCGTGTAATTCCACCATCGGATTCGGGAACCGATGGATCTCTTTCATTTCAAATTTGGCATCCTTTAAGGTCCCGAGCACGGCCCGTCCACTGGTAGCCCTATATCAAAGGCTAGAAAATTATATTCCTTCATGGCTTAACAAAGTTATTTGTTTGACGAAAGCAAAAGTAGAAGCATTATTGCTATATTTGCTTACGAAAATGATTTTAAACCTTTCAAATCTGACATGAACGAACTGCGGAATGATTTACTACGTTACTTGACGATCAGCGCTACGGATGAGGAATGGGGAATCGTCGTCACGACGGTCGGATATCAATTCATCCCGCCGGGTTGCGCCTATCCACTTTCCCGGCATCCGGAGAAGTATAATTTCAAGCCTCAGACCGGACGTATCCTGAATGAGTATCAATTGGTATATATAACGAAAGGTAGCGGGTACTTTTCCTCCCAGTCTTGTAAATCGCAAAAGATAAACGCAGGACGATGATCCTCCTTTTCCCCGGAGAATGGCATAGTTATTATCCGGACCGGGAAACGGGATGGGATGAGTATTGGGTAGGTTTCCGGGGCATTCATATCGATAAACGTGTGGAGAAGAAATTCTTTACCAAGGAAGAGCCGCTACACCGGATCGGGCTGAGCGCTACGATCGTCGGACTTTATGAGGATATACTGAAGTTCGCCTCGGAGGAGAAATCCGGTTACCAACAGATGATCTCCAGTATCGTGCTTCATATATTAGGCTCCGTATATTATAAGGAAAAGAACAACTCCTTCACGAACACCTATGTCGTAGATAAAATCAACGAGGCACGTATATTAATGAAGGAGAACATCGAGGACCCATTAAGTCCGGAAGAGATCGCTGCCCGTCTTGGTTTAGGTTATTCATGGTTTCGCCGGATGTTTAAGGAATACACCGGCGTCTCCCCCGCCCAATATCAATTACAACAGAAGCTCCTTCGTGCGAAAGAGCTTCTGACTAGCACCCCTTTGACGATCTCCGAGATCGCCTATAGCCTGCATTTCGAGAATGCCGGCCAATTCTCCACATTCTTCAAGAAGAAAGAAGGGGTCACGCCCTCGGAGTTCAGGGATCGGACACATTGAGATAATATTAGAACTCAGCCACGACCATCACCGGGAAATGATCCGAAGGTGTATGTCCGTATAATGTGTTCGTTAATACACCGTATTTATCAATTTGGATACTGTCGGTTACCCAGATATAATCCAGACGCTCCTCTGTCTTGATCGTACTATCATATCCGTGATAGGTACAGACCGGACCGAACGGGGCTTCCTTGGTGATCTTATAAGAGTCGTTCAAGAAACCGCTATCATTTAAAATACGGATCGGTTCTTCGGTAGGAAACGCATTGAAATCGCCTGTCAGGAATACAGGCTGATTACCGGCGATACTTTTGATCCGTGAGATCATTAAGTTAGAAGATTCCCTACGGGCCACATCTCCCTCGTACTCATAATGTACATTAAAGAAATAAAATTGTTTATGGTTCTTCAAGTCCTCAAACTTCCCCCAAGTACAAATCCGGTTACAGCAAGTACCATCCAACCTCTACCGGGTTTCTCGGGATGTTCCGATAACCAGAAATCACCTTGATCCAACACCTTGAACCGATCTGAACGATAAAATATGGCGCAGTGCTCTCCGGCATCTTTTCCATCATCCCGTCCTACACCAATAAACCGGTAGTCGCTTAACCGCAAGATATCGTTTAATTGATGCGTAAATCCTTCTTGAGTCCCGAATAAATCGAAACCATAAAAACGGATTAAGTCATTCACCATATCTTTCCGGTGAAACCAAGCGTTCTCCCCATCGGATGGAGTATCCATCCTCAAATTAAAAGTAGCGATCTTTAAGACCTCCTTATCTTCCGCTTTTCCATAAGCCATCGCCAAGAACAGCAATGACACGAATATAATTAACTTTTTCATGATTCATTCTTTTTTTAGTTACCAACCGGATTTTGTGTCAAGTTCGGATTCATGATAATATCCAAGTCCGGAATAGGATATAGATAATGCTTATCCTCATACCCGGGGAATATTATTCAACCAAGTCAATTCTCCTTTCGTATTCCCTGATAACGCTGCGGATTTACCTTACCGGCCTTCATCTCGGAAACGACCACGTAGGTCACTCCCGATATCGGGTTCTCCACGTTCTCATTCATCGTAAAACATACATCCAAGATACCATCTTCATTTAAATCCATCGGCTTATCCAATTCCGGGACATAGAAACCATTCCAAGGCATTGTCATCAGATTCCCTTTTTTCCAACGTAACAAATCACTGAAACGCAAACCCTCGAATACCAATTCGATACCTCTCTCACGACGGATCTCCAGCAAACTGGGATCTGTTATTTCCGGGAAATAATTCGCTTGCAGGTAAGGATCAGCCTTTGTCGGTCTAGCTGTCAAACCTCCTGTTATCCCCGCTCTACCCCGTAAAGCACCGATCGTTTTTTCCCAATCCGCATCCGTGAAGACTCCAAGCTCCGCTTTCGCTTCCGCATAGTTCAATAATACCTCGGCGAAACGAATCAAAGGAATCGAATTATCATTATTCGCACCGCTATCATAAAACACATCATCCAGGCAATACTTAATAGGTTGATAACCGGTATAGGTATAAGAGAAGATCGGAGGAGCGGGCGTGCACCCCCCCATCAATACGCTTATAATCCCCCATACGGATGGTTTGTTGCAAACGTTTATCACGATTCTTCACCTCATCCATAAAGACCATGGTCTTATATCCCTCCTTGTCCGTAAAAGGAGTACCGTCCTCCATCAAATAAGTATTCACGAACGTACGGATCAAATTCAGACGGGGACCATATGTAGCGCTTGTCCAATACCAGTTAGCGTCATTCAATACGCTCAAGGACTTATCACAAACAGCGGCAAGCATAACCTCCGTAGTCACCGGCTTCACACTGATAAACAAATCCCGTACGATTTCGTCGTACCGTTTGCCGTATACAATTTAAAACCAGAGTTAGCGATCACATCCTCTGCCGCTTTAACCGCCTCGTTCAGCCAAGCATTCGCCGACTCTTTCAGCCCATATTCCGTATGATACTTACGAAACGTCCCCTCGAACAGGCATACTCTCGACTTGAAAGCCTGAGCTACATACTTCGTGATCAAGGAACTGGTCTGATCACTCGTCAAGGTAATATGCTCGCAAGCGAAATCCAAATCAGCCAAGACCGAATCCATCACCAAGGTTCTCGAATCCCTTGCCGCATACAGATCGGGTCATCCACCTCCATCGCCTTATTGATCCAAGGCACGTCGCCAAAGCGTTTCACCTTATCAAAGTAGAACCAAGCACGGAAGAAACGAGCTAAACCTATATAATTCATCCTAACGCTTTCCGATACCCGTGGGTCCGTACAATTCTGGATAAAGTAATTGATGTTCCGAAGCTTTTCCCAATCCCAGCCATCGCTCTGTTGAGGACCATAGGCATCCGCCAATATAAAATTAGGAACCAACGCCCTCGCCGCATAATCACACATATTATCCGCTTGGTGAGCGGCCGATGGAGTCGGTAAAATCTCATAGAACGAGTTCGCGTATAATTCCAATCCATTCTCCGTACTGAAAACCGGTTCCTTGGAAACCTCTGAAACAGGAACCTCATCCAAATCGCAAGAGAACAAACCTATCACACTGATGATATATATTAATGTCTTTTTCATACTATAGCACTTTTTAGAATGTAACTGACAAACCAAAACTAACACTCTTCAATATCGGATAGCTATATCCATTACCCGACGTACCCTCCGTTAAATCCCGGTCAGAACCTCTGACCGCCTCAACGTCTAAGTCTTTAGAATATTTATAGAAAGGAGACCAACTCCAAAGATTCTCGCCCGAGACGTATACCTTGGCATTCTGCATCCTTAGTTTCGAGATAAAGCTCTTCGGCAAAGTATACCCTAACTGAATATTCTTCATACGTATATAGGCGATATTCTGTAAGTAACGGGTTTGTTTCAAGTTCAACTCGGCATAAGGCTCCTCAGAGGAGTATCCTCTCAAACGGGGGAAATAGGTATTCGGATTCTCCTCCGTCCAGATATTCCCCAAATGAGATTTAGGCATATCATTATACGGACGATTATACATACCCCAGAAATAAGAGGCTTCCGATCCCGGCCACCAATCTTGTTTACCTACACCTTGGAAGAAAGCGGAGACGAAGAAGTTATTCCAATCACCGCTCAAATTGATACCATAGATGAAACGAGGCTCGCTATTACCGATTATCTTCTGGTCACCCGGATTATCCACCGTATTGTTTCCATAATCAATCACGCCATCGCCGTTCAAGTCCTTGAACTTGATATCGCCCGGAAGCCATTGTCCAGCCGTAGCACCCGCGTAGAAATAGGGTTGTTTAGCGTGGCTATCGATATCAGCTTGCGAGGTAAAGAAACCTTCAGTCTCGTATCCCCAGATCTCACCTACCTTCATACCCTCGTAATAGTAATCATCGCCCAGTTTCTTTTCCGGGTTATTGTATTTATCAATCGTTGACTGGTAATCGGCGAGCGTGAAACGAACCTCGTAATTGAACGGTTTACTTGCCAACTGGAACTGATCCCGCCAAGAGACACTCAACTCAAAACCTTTTGTCGTAAGATCCGCATAGTTACCTTTCGGCACATCCGTACCGAACACCGCCGGCAATGACATACCCACCGTAAACATATCGGTTGTTTTCCGTTGATAGATATCGCCCGAGAATTGCAAACGGTTCGATAGGAAAGCAAAGTCCAGACCAAGGTTCAAGGTCGTAGATTTCTCCCAAGTCAAGCCCAACGGAATAACCGCCGGCTGGCCCGTATACTGCGGACGTATGCCATTCAACACCAAACTGGATTGCTTGATCTTAAATAACTCTTGGAATGAGTACGGATCAATATTACCATTACCCAAGGAACCATAAGAGGCACGTACCTTCAGATTCGAGAAGATTTCCTCGGGAACCTTCCAGAACGGCTCTTGCGAAACCCTCCAACCCGCAGAGACCGATGGGAAGAACGCATATTGAGAATCCGACGGGAATTTGGAAGAACCATCTAACCGACCATTCACTTCCAATAGATAACGATCATTAAAGACATAATTCAAACGGAAGAAACCTCCGGATATACGCCATTTGGAATAACCACCCTCGGTATTAATCGTTTGTCCCAAGGCCATATTCAAATCCTCGGCATCATCAAAGATCAATCCGTTTCTCAATACCTTTACATTCTTCATACGGGATTCCTCGTAGTTATATCCTACCATCGCCTTGAAATAATGCACTTCTTTAAAGGTATCCTCGTATTCTCCGTAAATATTGCTAGCCAGATAACTAGTCGTCTTATTCGTATTCTGGATATCATTCTTGGAAGAACCTACGTACTCAATCACACCCGGACGGCGGCTGAACGGCACCGGTACCCGGATCTGGGTTTGGTCGTTGTCATTGTTCTGGAACGTAAAATCACCTTTGATACGCAATTTATCCTTCAAGAAACTAGCCGTAGTGCTCACCGTATTCTTCAAGATCCTTTGCTCGGTATCGATACCATTCTTTCCGTACCAGAAATCACCAACGTATAAAGCGGCAGAGTGCGTCAAGGTACCATCGGGTTAAACATCGGAGCCAAAATATGCCCCTCATCCGCGATATTACGCCAGATACCGCCACCTTCACCTACATTCAACGGATTATGATAAGTCATGCTGGAATACTCCAAATTGTCCTCCACCTTCAACCAATCAAATACCTGCACCGCTCCTTTCGCACGCATATTGAACAACTTATAGTCGTCCGTATTATATCGGAACAATCCATCTTGCCCATAATAACGGCCCGTTACATAGAAACTGGTCTTGCCGCTACTTCCCGGACACGGAAATATTATGATCCGTAGCGAACGTAGATTTCTTATACAATTCCTTGTACCAATCCGTATTTCCATAATATACATAATCCCCATTCGGACCGATCTCTACCTCCGGTAATCCCGAGATGCCGGAACGACGCTCCAGTTCCTCCAGATACTCCTGAGAGAATTTCAAGGTCTTATTAATGTTCTGTGGAGTTTGGGAATAATCGTAATAAGCGCTCCACGCCTCATTAAAGTATTTAGCGTATGTATATCCATCGGTAACGACATCCGGTACCTTCGTCGGAGATTTCATCGTAAAATTACCCGAGTACGTCACGGAAGTCTTGTCCTTGGACGGATTCTTCGTCGAGATTAATACGACACCAAATGCGCCTCTCGCGCCGTAAATGGCAGCCGAAGCCGCATCCTTCAAGACAGATACACTGGCGATATCATTCGGGTTCAACATACTGGGATCACCCTCCACGCCATCGATCAATATCAAGGCGCTACCCTTTTGTCCGATAGAGGTCGTACCACGTATATTATATTCCGCCGTACGATTTGGTTTACCATCTGTCATCGAGATATTCAGATTAGGGATCGTACCTTGAAGCGCTTGGGTAACGTTTGAGATGGAACGGTTATCGAACACCTCACTCGTCACTTGTTCCACCGCACCCGTCAGATTCACCTTCTTCTGGGTACCGTAACCAACCACGACTACTTCATCCAATTTCTGGGTATCCTCACGGATCGTCACGGTCAGCTCGCTCTTCCCTTTAACAGCGATATCCTGAGGCATAAAACCGATATAAGAGACTTGCAAGATATCATTGTCCGAAGCCTCCACCGAGAAATTTCCATCCATGTCCGTTATGGTACCGTTCGTCGTACCTTTCACCACGACATTCGCCCCGATTACCGGATCACCCAAAGGATCTAGTATCGTACCGGTTATCTTGCGGGAAGGTTTACCGGCTGACGCACTTGCATTTTGTCTCGGAAACAAAGCGATCTGCTTACTGGTGATCTCAAAAGAGAGGTCCGTGGTCCTTAGCATTGAATTTAAGGCAGACTCTATAGGCTGATTCGAGACGTTCAAACTTACCTTTTGAGTCAAGTCTATCTTGTTACCGTCATAAAAGAACGTATAACCGCTAGCGACCTCAATCTCATGGATCGCCTCTTTCAACGGTAGGTTCGAAAATGAAACTGATATCTTCTTGTCGACGGCTTCAACAGCTAACAAACGTAAAGAAAAGAATAGAAGAAAGAATATCGCATACAAACAATTTCTTCCTTTCACAAATTGTCTTTTATTATTCATATATTTGCGAAGTATTTAAAGTTAACATCCTTACAGCTTTAGACAAACGGCCAAATTTGAACAAGCTGTAATTAGATTTTAATTTGGATTAGGGATTTGTCCCCGAAAGGCTTAAGTTACCGCTTAAGCCTTTTTTGTTGTCTTATGTCATTGGGATAATCTCATAGGCATTACTTTTTAGAAGGTTCAACATGCATTATTTGTACGTGATCATCCTCGTCGAACGTATAAGCGATCGGGTTTATGCGCGACATGATCCGTAAGATCACTTCCAGTGACTCATCCTTGATTGTGAACGTATAGGCTTGTGAATCCGGGATGGTAGGATCTACCTCGATCTTAACATTATACCATTTCTCCAGATAACGAGTTATGTACCGTAACGACTTCGCCTCAAACCGCACACTCTCGCTTGCCCAGAAAGACTCGTAAAACATATCGGCGGAGGTATATTCAAGGTCTTATCCCTTTTATTCAAAGCGGCGATCTCCCCCGGATACAGATAAGCTCCTTACCTCCGGCTCCAAAGAGACTGAACCCCGGAAAAGGGTCACCCGAATGTTTTCTTCCTTTGGATAAGAGTTCACGTTAAAGCAGGTACCATGTACCTTTACTTTCACCTCCGAGGCCAAGACCACGAAAGGATGCCGGTTGTCTTTCGTCACGTCAAACAGGGCCTCGCCGTTCAAAGCCACTTCCCGGTTCTCCATGAAATCTGCCGCATACTCCAAGGTAGAACCGGAGTTCAACCAAACAACGCTGCTATCCGGCAATACGATCCTCGACTTACCGCTTAAAGCGGAATAAGACAACTTATTGGAATAAACGGCCCGGTCTCCTCCAGTATACAAGAAAGAGAAGGTCAACGAAATGATCAATAATATGGAAGCCGCGGCTACCGCCATACGGAATTTCCAGATAGAGACGACTTTAGGAGCCTTGTTCTCTTGGGACATACGACTTTCCAGTTGTTGCCAATAAAAAGCGGTATCCGGCGTATAGGATGAAGCCTCCTCCCGGATCTCTCTCCATAATCCCTCTAGTTCTTGATATAAATGAGCATTCCCTTCTCCTTGAAGCCATTCCTCGAACAACTTCTCACCTCTCTCATCTTGTTCATCCTTCAGACGAGATATAATTAATTGCCATGGTATATGTTTATTCATGAAGTGCCATTTTCTAGTGTGACACATCAAATGACGATAACCCTACATAGTTTTCATTATTTTTTTTAATCTTGTGGAAATAAAATCACCATAAGTAGTGATAGGCATCCCCCAAATAGGCCCGGATCTGTTTTAACGCTCTGGAAATATGCCCTTCCACGGCTTTAACGCTTATATTCATTTGCTCCGCTATCTCCTTATTTGAAAGGTTGTCCATACGGCTCTTATTGAATACATCACGGCATTTCGGGGGAAGGGAGAAAATAGCCTCATGAATCAGGCGTTGCAACTCTTGAGTTTCCAATGTCTCGTCATTCTCGAAACGTTCCAAAGAGGAAAAATCGTCCGTTGAGATAAAACGCTCGTTATCTCTTAGGTAATTCAAGGCCCTATTCCGTGCGGACTGGAATAGATAGGCTTTCAACGTGATCTGGATTTGTAAGGTCTCCCGTCTTTCCCAAAAGCTGGCAAAGATATCGACTACGATATCCTCGGCGGCTCCCGGTTTCTTCATATATAAATGTACGAAGCGGCATAAAGGAGTGAAATATAACTCAAACAGATGTTTAAAAGCCAGTCTATCACCAGCTTTTATCAGTTTTAGAATAAACAAATCGTCTATAGTTTTATCCATTATTCCATCTCCCTTAGCGTCAAGATATTTGCAAACATAGACATAAAAAATCAAATGGCAATAACTCGATAAACTTTAAATAGATTCATTCTACTTGATCGAGCCTCCTTGAGAGAATCGCATCTATTGTAATATCCCGGTTATTTTCCCCAGATATATTTTGCTTTAATCCTAGTAAATACATATTTTTACTTCAAATTAAAATTTTAAGTTATGAGGATCACTTATCTTTTACTCTCTCTTGTACTTTGTCTCTGTCCGGTCATGCAGGCGCAAAATACGACGAATCAATTATGAAACAGGCACAAAGCAGCCTAGAAAAAAAGACTACACCAAAGCTCGTTATCTTTTTTTACAAGCTTACAAGAGCTTATCCCAACAAGGTGATTACAAACAGGCAATCGATGCCGGTACGCAGGCGGCTTATCTATATTATTGCGAGAATTATTACCAAGAGGCATTCGATCTTTGCCGCCAGATGAACCAATTCATCTTAACCGAAGAACTGAAGTTGCAAAAATCGCTCTATGAACAACGCTTCCAAGTAACGAAAGAGCGGTTGGAAATGTATATTAAGCTAAAGAACGCCGCCCAAGCGCAAGTTCAACTCAATACATTAGATAATCTGGCCAGCCAAGCGGGTGATGAGAAGTTATCGAACAATTTATTATATACCCAAGCGGGTTATTATTATACGTTCGGGCAAAACGAGCAGGGGGACGCTGCTTTCCAGAAACTGATCAACCAGTATAAGGAGAAAAAAGAATACGACAAGGTGAACGATTGCTACCGGAACCTGATCTCTATCGCTCGTAAGGCAAACAACGCCCCACTGATGGAACGTACCTACGACAAATACATCGTATGGACGGATTCCGTAAAGGCTCTTACGGCAGAGGATAAACTAGGGGCATTACAACAAAAATACGATCAGAGCCTACAGACAATACAGGAGAAAGACGATAAATTGTCTGTTAAGCAATATATGATTGTCGGACTTATCACATTCGTGGTAATCCTTATAGCCGCCTTACTTTTCTTAGGATTCCTTTTGCTGCGCTTCATCGTGCTGAACAAGAAATTAAAGAAAATCATCCAGACGACAAATGAGCATAGCGAACAACAAGCCCAATTCATCCAAAACATATCGGTTCAGATGGAGCCTACCTTGAACAAGCTTAGCGCATCCGCCAAGGAATTACAGGCGGTAGCTCCGAAGCAGGCCGAGGATGTATGGACACGGGTAGAGGCTTTGAAACAGTTTACGGTTCATATCCAAGAGCTTTCCTCCTTGGAGAATACGTTGATGGAACCGTATGAGGTTAGTTCTTTTAATGTAGGAAACTTCAGTAAGAAAATCGTGGAGAAGGTTAAAGGGGATATTCAGCCGGAGGTCAATCTCGTAACAGACGTGCCCCAATTGGAGATTAAAACGAATGCCGAACATCTGGAACAAGTCTTATTGCATTTGTTAAAGAATGCCGCATTATATACTTCCAGCGGTAACATCCGTCTAGAATTTAAACGGAAAGGCGCTCATGTTTGCCAATTTATCATTACCGATAATGGTACAGGCATACCGGATGATCTAAAAGAGAACTTATTCAAGCCATTCAATGAGGCGAAGGATCTAGCGCAAGGCGATGGTTTGGGATTACCCATCTGCGCACTGATGGCTACTAAATTAAACGGAACCCTATCTATCGATAAGGAATATAAGAAGGGATGCCGGTTCGTCTTGGTATTGCAGATATAAAATAGACTCACCTTGTTTGTCTTTTTACCGCGATGCGGATGCAGTGACGCTGCAATCCGGGTTGCAGTAACACTGCATCCACATCGCGGTATCACTGCAACCCGGGTTGCGGTAGCTTATTCCGGCAAATGCTTCCGTAAGAACTCAATCCAGTTACCAGAGGCGATACGGTTGATAGCATCGTCCGTAAAGCCACGGTATTGAAGGATCGGGAATATCTTTTGGAGATCGGCGATCGTTACTAGGTCATACGGGCATTGCTCCGTACCGAAAGCACCATCCAGATCACTGCCGATAGCCACATGGTTCGCATTTCCGGCCAATTGGCAGACATGATCGATATTGTTCGCCATAATCTCCATACCACAGTTCATGCCTCTTGGAGTAGACTCGCCTCGCACCCAGTTCGGTACCATCATCCAAGCGTCTAGGGCGATACCGATCACGGCGCCACGCTCTATCAACGCCTTGATCATCTCGTCGCTAAACTGGCGGTTGTGATCTACGAGGCCCGACAGTTGTTATGGCTCGCCCAAATCGGTCCCTTATACAAATCCAACGCATCCCAGAAAGCCTCATCACATAAATGGGTCACGTCAAGAATCATACCCAAGCGATCCATGGTACGCAACAACTCTTTCCCCATGGCATTCAGATGACCGGTAGAATCCGTACCGTTGGCATACCTTCCGGGGCCGTAATGTGCCGGGCCAACCGCCCTCAAGCCATAAGCATACGCCCTTTCCACATGATTCACCGTGATGAACGAGTCGGCTCCCTCGATACTTAATACATAACCGATCGGCTTCTTGTCGGCGGGTTCACCGTCTTTCCAAAGAGCCAGATGCGTTTCCAAGGCCTTCTTATCCCGGATCATGACCATCTGGCCCTCCTCTTCCATCGCCTTATACCAAGCAAGTTGGCCTTGGGTCTGCGCCCAAGCTTGTTCCGGGGAATGCCAACCGGGAAGTGGATTATCCGGCCCTACATAGCGACCGATCTGGGTGGCGACTACCAACCCGACGTTTCCTTTACGCAGTTCCTCAAACGATATAGTGGCGTTTCCACGGTCGGGCTTATCGGTCATACCGATTTCTCTCCGGTTTATTTCCTTTAGGGGTTGACGCAAATCCCGGTTCCACTCCAAAGCGTTCATGCTAAGGTCGAGATGGGCGTCGATAATAAATGGCTTATTCATTTTATTAATTGAGAGTTGATAATTGATAATTTGATTACCGTTAATAGGTGATGCGGCGTGAACGGGCAATGATAGGCCATTCGCCGATCGCCTCACGATCCCGGATCACATAAGCCTTGTCGTATAAAGCGACCGTAGGACAAATATGAACGGGAATGCCATAGAATACGGAACCTAATGGATAGGACTGGCTATCCGGAACTTCCAAGACCAGATGTTCCTCGCTCTGGGAGATAGGTTTCGCCTCCGGATGGTTCAAGAAAAACACACGGGGCAAAGGACTTTCCGAGCTACCGCCTTGTAACCAAGATCTACGCAAACATGATGCTCATCCAGCACGGAAATGACCCGAGTTATCAATAAGGCAGCTACCTTGAACGGCATATCCGGATAAGCGTTTCCATACCCCCAATCCCAGAACACAAACGTGCCGGGACTGCATTCGCAATCCTTCCGCTTCGCGTACATCGGGAATGTAGGAGTACCTCCCATCACCTTAACCAATGGATAGGCAAACTTGCGGGATATCTCCCGGAACACACGTTCGGTCAAGGCGTACGCTGCATCCGCACCTTGGCAACGTACCGATAGCTCTGCGTCATGTATATGTCCGTCGTAGCCATGCAACCCGATAATCCGCAGAGACCTCAGCGGCAGGATCGCATCCACCAGCGCCTCCGCTCTCTCCGGGAGGATTCCGGTACGATTCATTCCCACGTTCAGATCGATAAAGACATCCAAGGAGATATTTCCGGCCTCGCAAAGAGCCGAGATCGCACGGGCATTCTCCGCTTGATCTACCAAGCAGGAGTAATGGGTGGCGGGATATGCCTTTATCAAATTTAATAAGCGGGAAATCTTCGGGCCTACCGGCTGATAGGCTAATAATACATCGGGGGCATTCATATGCCCCAGCATCTCGGCCTCGGCAATCGTAGCGCACTTGAACTTCCGGATTCCGGCATCCAGCAGCATGCGGGATACCTCAGCCGCCTTATTCGTCTTCACGTGCGGACGAAGCGGTTCGTATCGCCTATGATCCTCTTGGCCAACTCGATATTGCCGGAAATACGATCCGGATAGAACGCCAAGCTGGCGAGTCTATCGGTCTACATTACTTATGACGTACCAATCGTCCATGGCTTATTCGTATAATTCGAACAAAGCTCTATCTCTACAGGAATATTATCGGGAAGAGAACCGAATCCTACGGCGCTACGGTACCTACACCGTTATCCGGCCCCCATACGGCGGCGAACAACTCGCTACAGCCATTGATCACATAAGGATGCTTTCCGAAATCGGGCGTACAATTTACCATACCCAATACCTTGATCACTCTCTTTATCTTGTTGAAGCTACCAAGGTTCGCCTGGATGGTCGCCAACATGGTAAGTCCTACTTGCTGGGCGGCGAGTTTGCCTTCATCCATCGTCAAGTCCTTACCGATACGTCCGATGATCAAGGATTTATCATTCCGCACAGGCCCGTGACCGGAAAGATACAGGTATTTGCCATCTATCACACAAGGCTTGTAAACTCCGGCCGAGCCGGTGCGGGAGGTAAGGTCAACCCTAATTTCTCAAAATTCTCATCTGCGTTAATCATGCTCATAATTTCTTTCATTTATATGTTAGTAAAAAAATATATTGATCTATTTCCTGACTCTTTCCGTTACCGGTTGATTCGTGGCGACAGAGATTCCTTGTAGCTCTACATACTCGACGCTTAAAGGATTCTTGGAGCTGGCTTTAACGTAGAGGGATTGGAGAATCGCCTGTTGGTTGTTGATCGTTATGTAGCATACATAGCGGGAATCACGTTTGGTAATCGTCAACTGGCGGGAGGGATAAGCGGTCAATGAGCATACACAAGCATTATCACTCGCCGAGATCAGTTTATACCCATAAGCCATTTTCCGTTGGATATAGCTCAAGCCATTGGTTTCCCCCGGATGCTTTTCCCGATTGACCCAATAAACGTTCAAGGGTCATGTGTATCCAGCTTACCATCCCTCAGATTCACATCGTAACAAACCAAGTTCTTATTCACGCTTCGTGCTATATGAAAAAGCCTCCCGACCGTTGGATAAGTACCTTCCTCCGGGTCCGCCGCAAACGAGGCGACGAAAGGGAAAAGCATAATAACGATACTAAGCAGCCATCTCTTTCTCATTGCTCAATCATTCTTTTGTTATACAATCAAATTTAAGATCATTACCCCGATCAATCCTACGACCGACACGATCGTCTCCATGATAGACCATGAGCAGATCGTATCCTTTATGCTTAGGTTAAAATATTCCTTGAACATCCAGAAGCCGGAATCGTTGACATGCGAGAACATCAAGCTACCCGCTCCTAAAGATAAAACCATCAAGTTCGGGTTCGCACCCGTTTGCGTAACTAAAGGCATCACCACGCCGCCGCCGTCAACGCCGCCACCGTAGCCGATCCCACGCACAAACGGATCACGGCAGAGATCAACCAACCCAAGATCAACGGATGAACGGGCAATTGCTCTAGGCTTGTCGCCAGCTCATTGCTTACCCCGCTATCCTCCATGATCTGCTTGAAGATACCGGAACCCGCGATGATCAAAAGGATCATAGAGATATCTTTCACGGCCTCTCCATAGACTGCCATAACCGACTTGATACTACGTCCCTGCCGGATGCCCAGCGTATATGTAGCGAACAACAAGGCGATCAGCATTACAATGGAAGGAGCACCAATAAAAGAGACTATCCCGCTCGCCATCTCGCCCATATCCTTAAAGCAATAAGGAATAACCGTCACGATAATCAGTAAAAAGACAGGCAACGTAGCGCTGATAAAACTATTCGCCTTGCCCGGCATGCTATATCTCCCGCTATCCTCTTTCTGCTCGAACAACGTGACCGGACCGGATTTTATATGTTTCAACCGACTGCCGAACACCGGCCCGGCGATAATGATAGCCGGAATCGCCAAACATAAACCGTAGATCAGCGTAAGGCCGATATTCGCATTGAATTGTACCACCAAGGCTACCGGAGACGGATGCGGGGGCAGGAATCCATGCGTCACGGACAGCGCCGCCAACATCGGCAACCCGATATAGACCGCCGGAAGCTTGTATTTATACACGATCGAGAAGATCAATGGCACCAACAACACAAATCCGATCCCATAAAATAACGGAATACCCACGACAAAACCTGTCACCATCAGCCCCCATTGTATATGCTTAGTACCAAAAAGCGACACCATCACGGAAGCGATCTTCTGTGCCGCTCCGCTCTCGGCCACCAACTTGCCTAGCATAGCGCCTAATACGATAATCAACGTCAACCCACCCAAGATACTCCCGATACCGTTATTCACCGAGTCCGGCAGCTTCTCCAACGGAATGCCCAAAGCGATGCCCGCCAAGATAGAGGAGATCAGAAACGCGATGAAAGCATCCACCTTAAAGTAGGATATCAAGACAATCAATAAGGCCAAACAAAGTACGACAATGATAAATGACATGTTTTTTCGCTGTATTAGTTTATAATCCGTAAACGGGATACAAAGAAAACATTTATTTCCGAACTACCCCTTTTTACGATAACTAATTACCGCTAACAGATTAAAAAAAACAGCAAATAGACAGACAATCACAAAATGTCCCCGTAAATCGGCAAAGCCGCTCCCCTTTAAATAGACCATACGCATCACCTCCACGAAATAACGCACCGGGTTCGCCAGCGTGATCTTCTGCGCCCATTCCGGCATACTGCTGATCGGCGTGAACAATCCGCTTAGCAAGGCGAAAATGATCAAGAAGAAAAACGCCGTAAGCATCGCTTGTTGCTGTGTGGACGAGAAGGAGGAGATCGCCAAGCCAAATCCCGTAAAAGCGATCAAATATACGGCGGCGAACAAATAGATCACCCCGAAACTCCCCTCCGGCACCAAGCCGTAGATCAGCCAAGCGATGAGGATCGCCACCGTCAGCAGGACAAAGCCTATCACCCAGAAAGGGATCAGTTTCGACAGCAGGAACAGGGACTTGGGTACGGGCGAGACGTTTATCTGCTCGATCGTCCCTTTCTCCTTCTCGCTCACGATATTCAAGGCGGAGATCGATCCCCCGATAATCGTCAGCAAGAATACCATGATGCCGGGAACCATATAGATCTTGTAACTCAAGTGGGGATTAAACAGGTTAATCGAAGCCACTCCCCTGCCCGATCCCATAGAGGCGAAACCTTTCTCCCTATTGAAATCCTGTATAATCGAGGAGAGGTAGGAGCTACCCAAGCCGCCCTTGGTTCCGTTCACGGCGTTAGCGGCGATCATCACGTCCGCCCTGCCCTCCTTACCCAAGTCCCGCTCGAAATCAGAGGGGATTTCCAGAATGATATCGGACTCATTGCTCTCCACCGAGGTCAGCGCCTCGTCGTAACGATCTGACCGGTCTGTCAGGCGGAAATATCCGGAGGATAGTACCTTATCTACAATTGCATGGAGGTGACGGAATGATCGTTGTCCACGATGCTAAGGTTAATATTTCGCATCTCGAAATTAGCGGCGAAAGGCAAGATGATCAACTGCATGATCGGGATGATGAAGATAATCTTCGGCATGAACCGGTCCCGACGGATCTGCTTGAACTCTTTCTCTAACAAATATCGTAACATAGCTTATAATCGTATTTTAAAACGTTTCACACTCAAGAATACCAGCACGACCGCCATGAGCGACAGTATCCCGATCTCCTTCAAGATCGACACGGCGGGAAGCCCCTTGATCATCACGTCCTTCACGGCGATGATATACCATTTGGCCGGAACGATATGGGAGAACCATTGCAGGATATCCGGCATATTCTCTATCGGGAACATCATGCCGCTCAACAACATGATCGGAAGCATCAAGGCGATACCGCTGATCAACATAGCCGCCTGCTGGGTATCGGCTACCGTGGAGATCAGCAGGCCCAGACAGAGGGATACGATCGCGTACAGGATGGACACGGAAACCAGCAACAGCAGGCTGCCTTTTATCGGAACGTCCAGCAGGAAATAGGATAGCAGCAAGATCGTTGCGATATTCACCATACTCAGCAATAGGTATGGGATCGCCTTGGCCAGAATGATGTAGATGGGTTTCAACGGGGAGACCAGCAGGACTTCCATCGTTCCCATCTCCTTCTCTTTCACGATGCCGATCGAGGTCATCATGGCACATATAAGGATCAAGATCAAACCCATCACGCCGGGCACGAAGTTGTAGGCGCCTTTCATTTGAGGGTTGTAGAGCAAAGAGGTAACCGGGGTCACGGCTTTACCCTCAACCGCCGACTCGCCTTTCAACTGCTCCGCGATGATCGCCGAGCAATAGGCGATTAGCTGCGTGGCCTCGTTCGGATCGGTAGCGTCCGCCAAGACTTGTACTTGGGCATCGGCCGTGGAAGCGTACCCGGGGGGGAAGACAACTACGACGTGTACCTTTCCTTGCCGAAACAAGGCCCCGGCATCCTCATAGCTATCGACGGTCGTATACAGCTCGAAGTACTCGCTGGCATTCAAGCGGTCTGTCATCTTCAGTGTCAGCTCATCCCGGCTTTGGTCGAAAATAGCGATCGGCACACGCTTGATCTCGGTCGTGATGGCATATCCGAACAAGATGATCAGGATAACGGGCATGAGCAAGAGGATCATTGTCGTGCGTGCATCCCTGAAAATGTGATAGAACTCCTTTCTAACAAAGGATATGAATTGTTTCATCGTTTATTCTCCTCTCGTTGCTTTTCGAGCCAAGGCGTGGAAGACTTGGTTCATATTCGTTGTCTTAAAATCCCGCTTCAAGGCGGAGGGACTGTCTAACGCTTCGATCTTTCCGTCTACCATGATGGAGACACGGTTACAATACTCCGCCTCATCCATATAATGGGTGGTGACGAAGATCGTAATCCCCCGGGCGGCGGCCTCATAGATCAACTCCCAGAACTGGCGGCGGGTGACGGGATCGACGCCTCCGGTAGCTCATCCAAGAAAACGATCTTGGGATCATGGATGATCGCCACGGAGAAGGATAGCTTCTGTTTCCACCCCAAGGGCAGGGAATCGACCAAGGTATTCCGCTCCTTTTCCAGCCCGAGGATATCCAGCAACTCATCCGTTTTCTGGGACAGCTGCCGTTTAGACAAGCCGTAGATACCGCCGAAGAGACGGATATTCTCCCATACCTTTAGATCGCCGTATAGGGAGAATTTCTGGCTCATGTATCCGATATTCCGTTTGATGGACTCGCTCTCCCGGTAGACATCGAAACCGGCTACCCGGGCCTCGCCGGATGTCGGGGCCGACAGGCCGCAGAGCATACGCATGGCGGTGGTCTTCCCTGCCCCGTTTGCCCCGAGGAAGCCGAATATCTCGCCCGGCTCCACCTCGAAACTGATATGATCGACGGCGGTGAAGGTGCCGAAACGTTTGGTCAGTTGTTTTACTTCTATCGCTTTCATTTTTTATCCTTATTTCATAATTACAATGCCGCATTTCCCCAAGATTCGACCTCGCGCCCAACGCGAGCCCCGCATTTCCCCGAGATTCGACCTCGCGCCCGATGCGAGCCCCGCATTTTCCCAAGATTCGACCTCACGCCCGACGCGAGCCCTCGCATTTTTCCGCGATTCGACCTCGCACCTGACGCGAGCCCCGTATTTTTCCAAGATTCGACTTCGCACCCGACGCGAGGTCGAATCTTGGGGAAATGCGACACATCCCCTCTCCTACAAGGCCATGAAACAATCCTCAACGCTTGGCTCAAGGCGTTCGATGCTTACGTCCGCGTAACCTTTGCCTTTCAGATATTCCTGTAATCGCCTCATGACATCCTCCCCATCCCTCCTCAACGTAAGATGATGAGCATCTCCAAAAGCGAAACACGAGTTGTATCCGGGAACTCCCGCAAGTCTCCCAACAACTTATACATCGATGCGCATCGCACCGCATATAGCCGCCTATCGAATGAGGTACGGATACCTACCGGCGTATCGATAGACAGGCATTCCCCAGAACGCACCAAAGCGATACGGTCGCAACGGGAGGCCTCATCCATATAAGGCGTAGAGACAAGTATCGTAATGCCTTGCCGTTTCAGACGATCCAGCATATCCCAGAACTCAGAGCGGGAGACAGGATCGACCCCCGTCGTAGGCTCATCCAAGAACAAGACATCCGGACGATGGATCAAGGCGCAACTCAAAGCCAGCTTCTGCTTCATACCACCGGACAGCTTCCCCGCCCGCCGATGCTTGAACGGCTCTATCTGCCTATAGATATCCCGTACCAGATCGTAGTTCTCCTCGATCGTCGTATTGAAGACCGTAGCGAAGAAGTTCAAGTTCTCCTCTACTGTCAGGTCTTGGTAGAGCGAGAAGCGGCCGGGCATATATCCTACCCGCCGACGGATCTCCTTCAAGTCTTTCACCACGTCCAAGCCGCAGACAGAGGCGGTACCGCTATCGGCCAGCAACAACGTGGTCAGGATACGAAACAGGGTGGTCTTTCCCGCCCCATCCGGACCGATTAACCCGAACAACTCACCGGAGCCGATCTCCAGCGACAGATCCCGCAGCCTCGACATCGCCATAACGCTTGGTGATATGATTTATAAGAATCTCGTTATTCATATTTAATCTCCCCATATTGCCCGATCTTCAGATAACCATCGTTGCGGACGGCGATCTTGATGGCATATACCAAATTAGCCCGTTCGTCCTTCGTCTGGATACCTTTCGGGGTAAACTCGGATTTATCGGAGATCCACGTGATCGTACCGGGGTATTCCCGGCGATCATTCCCATAGTCGGCGAAGACCTTGAGAGATTGCCCTAGTTTCAGGTGGGATAACTGATCCGCCGTCACATAGGCACGGAGATAAAGCAAGTCCGTATCGGCGATCTTGTAAAGCGGTTTGCCTGCCGCCGTCACCTCTCCCGGCTCGGCGTATTTCACCAATACCGTACCGGTCTGGGGATTGAGGATACGGCTTTTCATCAGTTGATCATCCAATTGCATGATCTGGTATTGCAGGCCCTCCGCCTCGGCGTCGGCACCTCCCGTCGTCTTGCTTAAGGAGGAGTATTGGGCATCCAGTTGTTTCTGGAGATATTTGATGTTATTCACGATATCGTCTAGTTGCTTTTGGTTACCCGCTTTCGCACGCACCAAGTTTTCCTGTCGCTGTTGCTCGGTCTTAGCCGTGGCGATTTGTTGTTCCAAGACAGCGATCTGCTTACGGATATCCGGCTTGCGAATATCTACCGAGCGAAGGCTGGCAGAGAGTTGCATCTTCCGCAGAAAAAGCTGGGTGCTATCCACGTAACCCACGATGGCGCCGGCATCCAAGCGATCGCCCTCCTCGATATTCAGTTCCATGATCTTTCCGTTGGCTTCCGAAGATACCAAGATCTCGGTTGCCTCAAAGGTACCGGAAGCGTCAAAATCATTGTCTGTATTACCGCAAGCCGTCCATAGAAGGCTGCATAAGCTGATAAAAATCAAATGTCTCATAAATCAATTGTATTTGTCATACTCTATTTAATTCGTTGTATACATATAATTATAAATGGTCATCAAGCGCTGTACACGGTGCGCCGCGGCGGTTTGCCGGGCCATGTCCTCGGCGTTGATCTCCCGGATCAGGTCCGTGACGGAAATCACGCCATTCTCCAGCTTCACCTCCGCTGCCTGCTTGATGCTTGTTCTCAGACGGATGATATCGTCATCGGCACGCATCAGGTCCGTCATTTTCTTTATCTCCGTGTTTTGCTGCAAAGTTGCAGGCGGGTATTGAATAAGAAGGTCTCCCGTTGCACATCAATCTGGCGACGGCTTACCTCGATCTTCCTCCGGTCGTTCTTCAGCGTGTACAACTTCCCCAGATTCCAAGAAAGACGGACACCGGCCACATAATAAGGCTCGAAACTATCCTCCAGCATGTTCAAGCCCGGCCGTCCGTAACCACCTTGTACGAAAGCTCCGATACGAGGCATCAAGCCCGCCGTTACCTGCTTGTTTTGCGTCTCGATCCATTCGCTCTTAGCATCCAAGGCCCGTAATTCCGGACGGTTGATTTGCGTGGACAATGAACGCTCGGGTGACTCCGGAGTCTTCAAGACGACTTGATCCGTCAACGGTTTATTGATAAAGGTCGCCAACATCTGCCGATATGCCGTGCGAGACGCTCTTAGCTCAATCTCATTTTGGCGGGCATTCAGCAGTTCCACTTCCATACTTTCCAGATCCGATTGATTCGCCACGCCATTGTCCATCATCGCCTTGATACGCTCGATATTGATCTGCAACTCCTTTTGAAGCAAAGCGTTCTGACGTATCAACTCGTCTTGCAGCAGGCAACCGAAGTAGATCTGGTTCACCCGGTCGTTCAGCGCATACAACTCACTTTCCAATTGCTCCCGGTTGGCGATCGCCTCGGCACGAGTCAAGGCACGGGCCGAACGGGTGCTACCGCCGTCCCAAATCGTCTGGTCCACCTGCGCCACGACTTGATACTGATCCTTGCTCAAGCTAGGGATCTCAAAGCCGGGAAGAAGCGAGGAGATCTTATCGCCATCCAAAGGCAACTTCGTCACGTCGCTCTGATAGCTTGCCTTACCGCTTACCGAAAGCTGGGGAAGCCAAGCCTTGCCCACATTACTCAAGCTATAACGCTCCGTCTGATCGATCAAACCCATTTGATGAATCTGCGGATAATTCGCCCTCGCCCACTCGTAACATTGGGTGATCGTGACCGATTCCTGTCCGCTAACCCTTCCGGCATAACCCAACAGGCTAATTAACAATAATACATATACACCTCTCATATACTCTATGATATGTTTATTAAATTGAACAAATCCATCATCTGGCATCCGGAACCATCAGCTGGGTTATTACCTCGACGATCAAATCCCTGCGCCTATCCATATATTCCTCAAACCGACCCATATCGTTATCCAAAAAAGCCGCCGCTAGTGGCTTGCGGATCAACAACGGGAAGACCACTAGGCTCACCAAGGTCGAAACTAAATCTATGACCGGCATCTTCCGTAGAAGCCCCTTGTCCATCTCCTCCTCTATCTGACGACGAAGACGCAAGATGGGCTGTATTTTTTTCGGATCTTTCAGCACGGTCTGGAATAAACGTTCCGGATCTCTGTTTAACTCGCCCACCACAAAATTCGGGAACATCGGGTTCGCACGAACAATTCCCATATACAGATCAACGATCACCGGCATTTTCTCCAGCATCGTACTCTTCTCATCCAAAACCCGATCGATGTTCGGCAACAATGAAGAAAGCAATTGTCCGAAAATAGCGTCGAACAGAATCTCTTTCGTCCTATAATAATAATGTAAGGCCGTCCTGCCAATACCCACTTCTGCCGCCACGTCACTCATGGTAGCCGCCTCGTACCCCTTTCGGACAAACACTCGCTTCGCCGCTTCTATGATGCGAGGCTCCATCTCATTCATGTCTTTCGCTTCCATAATTAAATGTTATTTTTTGTTTTGTCACTATCGTTTGTCATTATAGTTTGACATATGCGTCAAAGTAGTGTAAAAATTACATAGCAAGTAAAACCTAAGTTTTCTTGCTATGTAATCCTTCTTAAATAATTATTGGATCGTGCGAGCCTCAACTCCTTCGGTCGTAATCTCCACGGGATTGATCAATCCTCCTCGTTGAACGTCATCTTCTCGATACAAGTCTCCCGGTGGTCACGTGTCTTGACCCCGGCCGGCCGGCGATGGTACACGATGTAGTAATCTTCCGAATTCGGCACATGCATGATCGAGTGGTGACCCGCTCCGTTTGCCATATCGAAATTTTGCCGCAAGACCTCCCCGATACGATTGAACGGGCCAAAAGGAGAATCGGAGATGGCGTAAGCGACCTTGTAATCCGGTCCGGTCCAGCCACCCTCACTCCACATGAAGTAATATTTACCATTCTTCTTAAACATAAACGGGCCTTCCACGTAATCCTTGGGAGTTACCTCTTTATAAATCGTTCCGTCCTCAAACGGTATAAGTCCGGTAAAGTCTTTATTCAAGCGTACCATGTTGCAGTGTTTCCAACCACCGTAATACATATAATACTCATCATTGTCAGCGTCGTGGAAAACAAACTGGTCGATCGGCTGCGCCCCATTCACGATCTCGTTGATCAGCGGCTTACCCAGCAAATCCTTATAAGGCCCTTCCGGACGATCGCTCACGGCAACACCGATACCTCCGATCTCTCCCTCGTGCACGTCATTCGCCCCAAAGAAAAGATAATACTTACCGTCCTTGTTGATTACTGAAGGAGCCCACATAGCGATCTTCGCCCATTTCACCTCTGCCGTATCAAGAATGGCGGTATGCTTGGTCCAACTCACCAAATCCTTGGAAGAGAAGCAATCGAAGAAGGTTTGCTTCTCATATAAATCACTCGTAGTCGGGTAAATCCAATAGGTATCCCCGTAAATAATTCCCTCCGGATCGGCGTACCAACCCTCGAATACAGGATTACCACTCTTCGCTACCTCTTCGCTTGGAGCCTGTTTAGGACCCCCGCAGGACATCAAGGCACCGGCCATCAATACAGTGTAAAACAGGCTTTTCTTTCCGTTTATCATCAATAGTAGATTATTTATTAGTAAATCAAATAGTATCTTTTAATTATTCGAGTTCTCCATGTTCTTCGCCAAACCACCTTCCGAGGTCTCCTTATAAAGACTGGGCAAATCATTACCTGTCTGGCGCATCACCTCAACCACCTGATCAAAACTTACCCGGTGTTTTCCGTCGGAGAAGTTCGAGAACGTATTCGCGTCAAGCGCACGGGCGGCGGCAAAAGCGTTTCGCTCGATACAAGGGATTTGTACCAAGCCACAAACAGGATCGCAAGTCAATCCCAAGTGATGCTCCAATCCCATCTCGCGGCATACTCGATCTGTGCGGGCGTACCACCAAACAACTGACTGGCGGCAGCGGCAGCCATAGCGCAAGCCACGCCAACCTCACCTTGGCAACCTACCTCTGCCCCCGATACGGAGGCATTCGTACGCACCACATTTCCAAACAAGCCTGCCGTAGCCAACGCACGCAATATACGGGAATCACGGAACTCACGCGTCTCCTTCAAGTGATAAAGGACCGCAGGCATTACACCGCAAGAACCACAAGTCGGAGCGGTCACGATCTTCCCACCGCACGCGTTCTCCTCAGACACCGCCAAGCATAGGCATACACCATTCCCCGGCTCTTGATACTGCTGCCATAACCTTTCGCACGAATCATATAATCGGAAGCCTTACGACGAATGCCCAAACCTCCCGGCAAGATGCTTCCGCTTCCAGACCACGACGAACCGCATCCTGCATCACTTCCCATACCTCAGCCAGATAATCCCAGATAGAAGGGCCTTCGTGCTGCTCGACATATTCCCAATAGGAATGGCCAGTCTTCTCACACCAAGCCTGTATCTCCTTGATCGTATGCATATCGTATACTTGCTCTGTCCTCAACTCATTGAAAGACTCGTTCGCCAAGGTTCCCCCGCCGATACTATATACGGTCCACGTATCCAGCTCCTCGCCACTCTCATTATACGACTCGAACAACATCCCATTCGGATGGAACGGCAAGAAAGTCTTGGGTTCCCAAGTAATATTTGTCTTCGCGACCGGCTGTAATACCTCAAGAATAGCTGCGTCCGTCATATGGCCTTTTCCCGTAGCCGCCAGACTACCATATAAGGTTACGTTAAAACGAACAGCGCCCCGGTTACGTTCCAAGAACATTTGTGCCGCACGCATCGGCCCCATAGTATGACTGCTTGAAGGGCCATGACCCATCCGGTATATTTGTTTGATTGATTCCATCTTTCTTCGATCTAAGTTTTCTTGTTTCTATACTTTAAGGAAAATATTATGTTTATAAAACGCATACAAAAGTACATAAATTACCGATACATTGCACATGGCAATGAGCACCGGATAATAATTTCCTAAATATTGCTGGGTTCCGAAAAACAAGGATTCGCCGATACACCTAAAACTTACCACGTTAGTAAGCATATAAGCCAGTATTGAATTCATGCCGTACACTTTCAGCCAAGTCGTATACTTTCGATGCCCTTTATAGTCGATCCAATAATAGAACAACCCCATAAGCAAGAAACAGTACCACTGCTCACCAATACCATCGAACTGGTCCACAGTTTCTTAATAACGGGAAGCTCGATACCCCAAAGCCATCCGGCGATAACCATACCCAGACCAATACCGAATAACATCCGTAATTTGAGCCGCTCGGAATATAATTTGTTCTTTAGGATATATCCGGCGAACAACCCGGTCAACACGGTTACCCCGAAATTCAAGCTGCTCAGTATCCATGTATAACGATACCAAGTAGCGAATATCACCTCCCCGTTCTCCACCGTCGCCCCATCCCGGAAACGTCCCAGTACGGCGCGGTCGATCCATTCGGCCAAATTACTATCCGGTGTGTACGAACCTCCCCCATAGTTACCGACTGTAATAAACTCCATCGCTCCCCAAAAGATTAATAAAAGAGCTACCGCTATACCGATCTGTACCCGTATCCTTACATGCAAGAATAACAAGGAAGTAATCAAATACCCCATAGCGATCGACTGCAAAGTATTTGAATACAGATAAACCCGGTCCGGTCCAAAGCCAATAAATTACCTTGGCACATCATACCGAAGACCCAAAGCAGTACCACCCGTTTCCCGATCCGCCGATATACCGCCATCTTATCGGGCATATCCTTATAACGAGACAAAGAGAAAGGCATGGAAACTCCCGCCATGAATAAAAATAAGGCATCACGAGATCCCACGTAGAGAATCCCTCCCATTCCACATGCGAGAATCCCCACATAAAAGAATTAAACCAAGGCATATCAATCGCATGGGCCAGCGGATGCAACACCATCTCCAACACCACTAAGCAAAAAAGGTCGAAGCCACGGAGTACGTCCAATGACTCCAACCGATTTAATTTCTTCTTCTCCATCCGCTTATTATACTTTCAAGAAAATACGTTGGCGATATAAGAAATACAAGAATCCCCAACAAACAGCGATATATGCGATAGCGCTAACCAAAGGCTGGGCGGTCTCGGGCATCAACTTCGCCAGCCCTCCGAATATAGCCTCGGAAGTATAGGAGAAACGAATGAAACGCTGCGCCAAATAGATCGTAATAGAGTTCATGCCGATCACGGTAAAAAACAAGGTCCATTTACGCCACCCCAATACATCTATGATATAGAAGAACAAAGCAAACATCCAAACGGAATAAGCACCTACCACACAAACAAAGGAACTTGTCCATAGCTTCTTATTGATCGGGAAGACCAAGCTCCATAACAAGCCGACGATCAACAATACAGCTCCCGCTCCTACTAAACAAAGCACTTTCTTTCGGTCGGTCAGCCCCTCTTTCCGTAACTTAATCCATTCACCGGTGAACATACCCAACATTGCCGTGGCAATTGCGGGAACGGTGGAGAATAAACCCTCCGGATCAAAAACAGTCTCGTGCAAACGTCCGGGAAGAAACAGGCGGTCAATATACCCCACCAAGTTCCCCTCGAGCGTGAACGGCCCCGCTCCACCGGCGTCCGGCACAGGCACAAAAGCCATCGCCAGCCAATAGCCAACCAAGATAAGAACCGTTATCCCCGCACGCACTTTCCAACCGAAACGGACAAACAACAAGGCCGCAAACATCCATCCCAACCCGATACGCGCCAGCACGCTTGCGCAACGCAGGTGGTCAAATTCGAACGACAATAGCCCGTTATATACCAATCCCAAGAAAACCAAGGTAATCCCCCGACGGACGATCTTCTTATAAATCGCCCCTTCCGTCATACCTTTTCCTCGTTGCTTCTCTAGTGAGAACGGAAACGAGATACCCGCAATAAAGAGGAACAATGGGAAGATCGTGTGTGATGCGCCAACCCGTTCCATTCCACATGTTCCATCTGCCCGGCTATCGCCTGAAAAAAAGGATTCGGAAACAATGTCGCCAAAGCGACAAATAAAGAAGCACCGCCCATAATAAAGAGCATGTCAAAACCCCTAAGGGCATCCAATGATTGCAACCGCTGGGGTTGTTGTTTTT
>ENA-OQCK01000095-OQCK01000095.1-human-gut-metagenome-genome-assembly--contig:-NODE-95-length-49647-cov-8.165832_pt1 | contig 49647 bp, 45 predicted proteins | sample MGYA00242498_ERZ504578 | MGnify/ENA primary metagenome ERZ504578 (study PRJEB26092, sample SAMD00036229) | human gut metagenome | host: Homo sapiens | study: EMG produced TPA metagenomics assembly of...
CCCTTGGCAGTCTCAGCACGGGTGATTTTGCCACTGGAATGTATATCTTCCGCTTGACTACCGAAAAGGGAAGCCAAACCGTTCAAGGTATTAAAAAATAAACGGCCGCCTACTAGTATAAAGTAAAAAAGGTTGTGCGTCAGAGAACGCACAACCTTTTTTATTTTATTTCCCGAATGTTACCCCCATCCGTTTTCCTTGTACGATCAAATCATGATCCGGTGTCACTAATTTTAGTTTTCCCGCTACTTCTAACAAGGGAATGGATTCTACCTATCTCCTTTCATACAAACCATACGTCCGAATTCACCATTAGCGATCAGTTCCGTGGCATGGCCTCCCAAGCGAGTCGCAAGGTTACGGTCGAACGGAGAGGGGTTTCCACCCCGTTGGGTGTATCCCAATACGGTATCCCGGGTCTCGATACCCGTTCCCGCCTCGATAGCCCGGGTAATATAATCAGAAGGACGCTTTTTATCCGGAGTCTCGATACCCTCGGCTACTACAACGATGGAATAAGGTTTGCCCCTGCGAGCCCGATCCAAGATCGCCTCGTTCACCTTATCGATATCGTATCCCAATTCCGGGAGTAAAATCACGTCGGCACCTCCAGCATCCCAGCATACAAGGCGATCCATCCTGCATGATGGCCCATCACCTCCACGACCATCACCCGCTTATGTGAACTAGCCGTAGAATGAAGACGGTCTATAGATTCCGTGGCGATATTCACGGCGGTATTAAAACCGAACGTAATATCCGTACCCCATATGTCATTATCGATTGTCTTGGGAACGCCTATCACGTTCAATCCGATCTGAGATAACAGATTGGCCGTCTTCTGCGTACCGTTTCCTCCGATACAAACCAAGCAGTCCAGCCCCAGCTCCTCATAATTTTTCTTAATGATCTCCGGCTTTTCCGAATCTCCCGAGGCCAAGAGCTTACGGAAAGGCTTCTCTCTGGACGTTCCTAAAATGGTTCCCCCTAAATTTAATATGCCGGATAAGCTCCGTTCATCGAAAACTTGGACGTCTTTATTCAAAAGACCTATAAAACCGCTATGAATACCTATCACTTCCATGCCGTAATGCATGATAGCGGTCTTGCCAACACCACGGATCGTAGCGTTGATACCGGGGCAATCGCCACCCGATGAGAGAATCCCTATTTTCATCGTAACGTTAATTTAGTACCTAGCAAAGATATAAATAAAAAGAGAATGCCTACATTTGCACTCGAACAAATAAAAAGAGCATGGATATTTTAACACAGACGATTTCGCTCCTTTTCCGCCATCGACAAACGGAGATCGGACGATTTGGGCAGGATATAGACCATATCCAGCGCAAACAGCTGCATGCTCTGCTTTCGACGGCACGCAAGACGGAATGGGGACTCAAATATGATTATAAAAGCATTCGCTCTTATTCTGACTTCTGCCAACGTCTTCCCTTACAGACTTATGACGAGATAAAGCCGTATGTCACCCGAATGATAAACGGAGAAAGGAATATTCTCTGGCCTTCGGTGGTGCGGTGGTATGCTAAGAGTAGCGGGACCACGAACGACAAAAGTAAATTCCTGCCCGTCACCCCCGAGATATTAAAGGTTGCCACTATAAAGGCGGCTTTGATTGCGTAGCCATTTATCTGCGGAACAACCCGGAAAGCCGTTTCTTCTCCAAGAAAGGCTTGATATTGGGCGGTAGCCATAGCCCTTCCCCGCTAAACTCCGAGGCTCATCAAGCGACTTATCCGCCGTATTACTTCAAAATCTCAATCCGCTCGTCAATTTAATACGCGTCCCCAAGAAACCCATTATCCTAATGGATGAATGGGAAAGCAAGATCAAGGCGATCGTGGAGAACACTTGGAATAAGGATGTAAACAGCCTATCCGGTGTTCCTTCTTGGATGTTGGTATTGATCAAGGCCGTATTGAAAAAAACGGGTAGGGAATATCTTACGGACGTATGGCCTAATCTGGAGGTCTTCTTCCATGGGGGAATCAGTTTCGAGCCTTACCGGGAGCAATATAAAACCTTGATTCCATCGAATAAGATGCATTATATGGAGACCTATAACGCATCCGAGGGCTTCTTCGGGCTGCAAGACGATCCGACAGACCCCAGTTTGCTTATGATGCCGGATTACGGTATTTTTTATGAGTTCATCCCGATGAACGAGGTGGGTAGCGCCCATCCGACCGTGTTACCGCTGGAATCGGTAGAGACCGGGAAAAACTACGCGATGGTGATCACGACCTCGGGAGGATTATGGCGCTATCAGATCGGGGATACGGTACGTTTCACCTCGTTATTCCCTCATAAATTCGTTATCTCCGGACGTACCAAGCACTTTATCAACGCCTTCGGCGAGGAGCTAATGGTGGATAACGCCGATAAGGCGATCGCCATGACTTGCCTACGAACCGGGGCGAAAGTAAAAGAATATACCGCCGCCCCACTTTTTATGCTGGATAAGGCGAAAGGACGGCACCAATGGTTTATCGAGTTTGACAAGAAACCGGAATCTCTCGATGAATTCGCCACTTTATTAGATCAGAACTTACAAAAGCTGAACTCGGACTATGAGGCGAAGCGGTATAAAGAGATCTCCCTCCAACCGCTGGAAATCGTTATCGCCCGCGACGGCGCTTTCTATGAATGGCTCAAGCAGAAAGGCAAATTAGGCGGCCAACACAAGATTCCACGCCTCAGCAACGACCGCACGCATATAGAGGAGCTTTTGCGCATCAACCAGTCTCTATAAGCCGACATGCGCTTGATCCATAAGACGCATTAAAATTGATAAGTCAGATAGAATCCCGCCATATTCGAACTGAATACCGGAGCGGCCACGATCGGGCAGTTCTTCACATTTCGATTGATCCGCCGGGCGATAGCGTTACGAATCGGGAAATAGATCAGATACGATAACTCAACCGACAAGATACCGAAGCCGGCACCAGCCACTACATCCGCCACCCAATGCCTGTTATTGTATAAGCGGGAACCCGCCACGAACGCCGCTATCGCATAACCCGAGTAAGCGAGTATAGGTGAGCTATCCTTAAATTCCTTATAAGCCATATGCGCCCCTAAGAAAGCATTCGAGGTATGTCCGGAAGGAAACGAATAAGGCGCCCCATCCGGGCGAGGCTCATTTACCCAGTTCTTCAGTCCATGCACCATCAATCCGTTCATCCCCTCCGCTAAAGCGACCAAGCAAAGTTGGTCCACCCAGTTATGCTTCTCTTTTCCCATAAGGTCGCAGACAAATACCCAACCGAGCATTCCCCACTCCAAGTAATTGTCGATATGGATTTGCTTCACGGAATCTTTCCGGGAAAACAGGTGAAAGTCATTCATCCCGTCGATCGCCGTGCCTACGGCTCCCACCGTTATCAATGAGGCCGGAAGAATCAAGCTTTTCGGGTTAAACTTATAGGCAACGACAGGCATTCTCTCCTTGACAGGGGCTTGAGAACGTACGTTTAACGTATCGAGATCACCAACGCCGGCGAACGCAATGTTTACGAAGCCTATCAAAAGGCTTACCAAGACGATTAATTTCCTATATATCATATCCGTTATTTTCCTCTAAGACATCCCTCTCCCGGATAAACCCTTCATCAAAATAGTTGTTCTCTATTTTCGAATGGATCACCCGCTGGAAATAGAAACGATGGTTATTCCAATGGAAGGCCGGGTATTCCCTGTTTTGTTTGACAATATTATTCGTGAAGACCAACCCGTCCACGGACTTGGCGTATACCAATGGCCTATCGAACGTAATAAACTCGTTCGCGTCGATCACGATATCACTGTGGAAATATTTCCTTTGCGACGCTAAATCCGGGATTTCGGGATAAATAGAGATAATAGCGTTCGTAAATTGGAACATATTCGTCAAGGAGTTGATGAACTTATTCTTACGGATCAACACGTTCCGGCAAGCGCCGGTCTCGAACCAGCCGTTGCAATCACCGCACAGCAGGATCGCCGTCCCCGAGGTATGATCGAAAACATTATTCTCTACGACCGTTTGCCGAGGCGTGCTGAACAAGGAACCGCGGGCACGGTTATTCCGGATCACGTTATCCGAGAATAGGACCGTCGCGTCCACTCCAGATTCTCTATGCCGAAGCCGCTTCCCTCATGGATCGAAGGATTCACCGTATTCTCAAACCGGATCTCGAACTCCTTCGCCCCTCGGTAATCCGGTTGATCAACTGCTTGATAGAGGTAATCCGGTTTCTCGCCCCTATCAATTCCATGGTGCTCGAATGGATGAACTGCACGGAATCCCCTACCCTTCCCCATTCGAAACCATACGATTGCGGTGCATATACCGGCCTACCAAGGTAGAGTCATTCACTCGTCTCACCACTTTCAGGTAAGTTCCATGCACATTGATAGCGTCGTCCATCATCCCTTCGTACAAGCCATTCTTGGAGATGATCGTTCCCTTGCAGGCCGAGAAATGGGTAGCGTCCGCCTGTGTCGTGAAATACCGCGGATCGTCCGCCCCTTTCAAGCAAACGGAGAAACCATCCAGCGTGATATTCTCGCTCACTTGCGCCAAGAGGCCCATTCCCTCGGCATAATGAACCTTGATATTCTCCAGAGTCGTATTCACGTCATGATACAGGAAGACACCGGGAGCCGGACGTTCCCAAGAACGCATGGCGATCACCGTACCGGGCACCAAACGGCTGTCTTTCCAACGGGGAGACTTTATCAGCCTTGGAGAAACCTCGATCAAGCCCCGCACGCCTACCGGGATATCGCTTGTATTATACACCAAATGACGTGTATCTCCCTCGAAGGCGATACCGGAACCGGGAGTCAACTCCCAGCCTTCTCCCTTCGCTACAAACACGCTATCCCGTATCTCATAGCGTACCCATGGAGCCACCTCGAAGGTGATCCCGCCTTTCAGCGTATCGTTCTCCACCACTTTTACCTGTGAAATCTGAGGATGCTTGAAGTCTATACTAAAGTTTTTCAAGACACAATTCCTCGAATCCAGCAAAGAGACCGGCAACATCCTGCCGTGGAAGATTAACTCCGAGCCTTGCCCGTCGAATACCATATTTTTCATCCCCTCGAAAGGCAAACCTACTTCTTCGGATTCATTTGATCATGATTCGAGATGAAATAGACACGCTCCGCCGCGCTATCGGGATAAAACTCATAGCGGCCCTTAGGCAAGGTCACCACAATGGTCTGGTTTTCCTCGCATTTCTCCCGTATCTGCTCCAATGCCCTCGCCATAGCGGGCGCATTATCCACATTCTCGACCGGGGATAAACCATAAGCCGACAAATCATACCTCCGTTCCGTAGAACAAGCGCTTCCAAACAGGGAATAAAGCAGGACAACTGCCCCCCATAGATACCATTTCATAGAAAATCAATTAAATATATCCGCGAAGGTATGTATTTTACAGGGTAAGCGCACTAAAAACAGACAATAACTTTCCGTCTCATGAATCCTATCACGAATCTCCTATAATAGCCGCTTGAGTTTTCTCCTAATAAAACAAAAGTTTCCTCAGTAAGAAACTTTTGTTTCCCTATATAGAAACGAAAGTTTTTCCTTGAAGAAACTAAAGTTTTCCGTATAAGAAATTTAGAAAAACTGCAATAGGCTGATAATCAATTAAAGTACAAAAAGAAACAGCTACCCTTTCCATTCTCGGATTCTACCGAGATATGGCCGCCATGCAAGGTGATTATTTGCTTACAGATGCTTAAACCGATACCCGAGCCGGAGGGTTTGGTGGTGAAGAAAGGTACAAAAACCCGGTCGATAACCTCGGGTAAGACACCGATACCGTTGTCTCGCACGGTAAAGACGAGTTCGTTTCCCTCCCGCTGAGCCGCCACGATAATCTCGGGGTTTGGCTTTTCCGCACAAGCCTCACAAGCATTCTTCAGTAAGTTCAAGAAGACCTGCTCCATCTGCGCCCGATCCACAAACCATTCCAAAGGCTCGTCCGGCAAGCGGAAACGGATAGAAGGCTCCGGGCACAAACGCCTTAAATCCGAAAAGAAATCTTTCACTAAGATACGGGTCTTTACCGGAGAGGCGATCCGGGTCAATCTCCGGTAATTCTCAACGAAATCCAGCAACCCTTTACTCCGGCGATGGATGACATTCACCCCATGCTGGATATACGAACGATTCCGGACATCATCCGGATCTGCTTTACAACGTTTGCTCAAGGTCTCGGACAACGAGATAACGGGTGTGATGGAGTTCATGATCTCGTGCGTCAAGACACGGATCAATTTCTGCCAAGCCTCCATCTCATTCCGCTCCAAGGTAGAATGGATGTTCTTCAAGCTGACGATCCAACGCTCGCAACCTCGCAAGTCGATACGAGTGGCATCGATCGCCCAATCTTGCGGAACGGATGGTTTTCCGTAACGCACCACCGTCTTCCCCGCCTTGATAGCCTCCAAAAACTCATTGGGTAACCGACACCTCGTATCCAGCAACGCGTCGGCGGTCCGGTTCTTCCATTCAATAGCCCCTTCCTTGTCGGTAACAAGTACGGCTGTATCCACCTTATTCAACAGGCTCTCAAAATACTGCCGCCTCACCTCCTCGTCCATCAATCGGCCACGCAAGGATCGCAGGGCTGCGGACAAATCGTCCGCCAACTCCCGCATCACCTTATCCTCGTAAGGTGAACGAACGATCTGGATCAAGTCTTGCTGCCGCAAGCAATCCACCACATAACGCCAATACTTCACCTGCCGCATCTGTATGAAATAAAGATGAATCGAGAAATACAAGATCGCGATCCCGCAAAAAGTAGGACAAAAGATAATCTCCTCATGCACGCAATAGAACAGGAGTCCCGTAGACAAGACGATGCCTACGATGTGCGAGATGACCGTGAACGCATACGATCTCATAAGCCGAACTTCTCTATTTTACGATACAAGGAAAAACGGGTGATACCCAATAGCTCGGCGGCATAGCTCATATTACCATTGCTTTGCCGCAAGGCTCGCTCGATGATTTTCCGCTCGGCTTGCTCTAGATTCAAATCAGGGTCCAGCTCCTTCTTCCGCTCGTAAGAGGCTGTATAGAGAGGGAAATCATCCGGTCTCAGCACCGTACCCTCGTTCAAGATCACGGCTCGCTCCAAAACATGCTGCAACTCCCGGACATTACCGGGCCAAGGGTATTTCATCAGCTTACTCCCCGTCTCCCGGCTCAACCCTTTGATCGTTTTCTTGTATTTCCGGCTATACAGCCTCTGGAATGATCGGCCAGCATCAAGATATCCTCTCCCCGCTCACGCAGCGGTGGTATGGCTATCTCTATGGTATTGATCCGATAGAGCAAGTCTTGCCGGAAACTCCCCTCGCCCACCAGCTGACGCAGATTGGCGTTGGTGGCGCAGATCAAACGGACATCGATCGAGATCGGTTCCACCGCTCCCAAACGGGTGATATGACGTTTCTCTATAGCCGTCAACAATTTAGACTGCATCGGCAAGGACAGGTTACCGATCTCGTCCAGAAAGAGCGTACCACCGGAGGCCATCTCCATCCGTCCCGACTTAGACCGTCGGGCATCCGTGAAGGCTCCTTTCTCATAGCCGAACAACTCACTCTCAAATAATTGTTCCGGGATGCTTCCCAAATCGATCGTCACGAAAGCATCGTCACGCCGGGGCGAGTAATGCCTCAACAAACGAGCCACCAAATCTTTTCCCGTACCGCTCTCGCCGGTAATTAATATATTCGCGTCAGTCTCCACGAGTTTGTAGATCGTATCCTTTACCTTCAGCATCGCTGGCGACTCACCGATCAATTCCGGCAATGTGTCGTCCGCCTTCATGGCTTTCATCTGCTCCCGCAAACGTCCGACCTCCTTACGGGAATGGCTCAATCGAATGCCCGACGAGAGGGTAGCCAGCAACTTCTCCGTTTCCCACGGCTTGGAGATGAAATCGGTAGCGCCAACCTTAATGGCCTTGACCGCTTTCTCTATATCCGAATAGGCCGTCATGAAGATCACGACCGCTTGCGGATCGATCTCCAAGATTTGTCCCAAATACTCAAAACCCTCCTGCCCGCTCACGGCATCCCGATGGAAATTCATATCCAGCAAGACCACGTCCGGTTGGAACGTTCGCATGAAATACTCGATGCGTGCCGGTTGTGTCGTTACCTTCACCTTTTGCATATACGGCTCCAACAGTAAGTTCAATGCGAACAACACATCCTTATTATCGTCGATGATCAATATCTTTCCTTTTTCTTCCATACGGACAAAGATAAAGGGAATAAAGACAGCTTGTACGTGCATTATCGCACAAAAAATGTACGCTATCGCACTACATGAAGAAATACAGATTTTTCTATGATTCTATTTTCTAATACGTTACATTTATGGCATGATATTTGAATCGGATTCAGCGAAATTGAGTCATCAGCGATATTATCAAAAAACGGAATTGCCATGTTAATACATTACTGTGTCATTGCCTTCAAAAACATCTGGAAGTATAAAGTCAGCGCCTCCATCAGTATCCTAGGGTTGGCTTTCGCCTCATCTGTTTCGTGCCCATACTCTATTGGATGGATCATGAGACCGCTTACGATTCTTTCTACAAGGATTCCGAATCCATCTACCGTGTCTATAGCGTAGAGAAACAATCCGGGAAAGTAAACAAAGGAGCCTCGAAAGGTATCGAGAATAGCCTACGAGAGCAAGTCCCAGCTATCGAAGCCTCCACCACGCTTATGCTTTCAACCGAAAACTGCCGTACCCAAGCGACTCCTTATATCCAAATGAATATGCTTTATACGGACAGCACGTTCCTAGAGGTATTCCCGCAATCTTTCGTTTGTGGAGAAATGAGTCATCCGCTACAAATCGTAAACAACATGATCTTGAGCGAAAGCATGGCGGTCCGTCTATTTGGCGACGCGGAAAAGGCGATCGGACAACCGATACACACCTTGATGAGAGCCTCCTTACCTCCCTACATCGTCACGGCGGTGGTAAAAGATCCACCGGCTCATACCAATCTACCGTTCGACGCAATCATCAACCATAACATGATACAGCATTTCTCCCAGTTACCTCCAGAGGCACAATGGAGCTTCTTCGTGATGGACTTATACGTGAAACTCCATCCAAGCGCAGACCCAAAAGCCTTCGCCAATCAACTAAAAGAGCTACCCGAACGTATCGGGGTGAACAAGGAGATCGAGTTGCGAACACTCCCCATCCGTGAGATCCGGCATCATCTGAATGAAGATACACCTTTTACCTTAAATTTCATCGGCTTGTTTGTCGTATCTGGTGCCCTATTATTGTTTGCCGCCCTCTTCAATTTCTTGAATTCCTATATGGATCTTTTTCGGCAACGTGTACGGGAATGGCGTTTACGGACGGTCAACGGCGCAACGAGAAAGCAATTGATCGAACAAATGTCTGTCGAGCTAGGCTGTTCCGTACTTGCATCCTTGTTGGTAGCCTTGATCTTCATAGTCCAAGTCAAGCCGCTTTTCGCCCGATGGCTGGAGATTGATTTGGAGATGGGCCGGTTCCTGTTTCTTTTCGCAGGGGTAGGTATAGGTACATTCCTCATCCTCCAATGTGCAGGATTAGTATTCTTCGGGCAGTTCAGCATACGGCAACCACCTCGCTCGTTCCCAAAGAGACAGTCAAACCCCTTTTGTTACGCCGCATGGCCGTGACCTTACAATTGATGATCAGTATCCTGTTCATCGTAGCATCGCTGGTTGTCATGGAGCAAATGCGATTCGTAAATCAAAAAGATTTAGGTTTCGACCCAAAAGGCCTTATCCAACTATCCGGCTTCGTAGACGTATCCGGGAAAATAGAATCCACGTTGATGCAAGAGTTAAGTGCCCTGCCGCAAGTCAAAAGTTTCACCGACACGAACTTTAAGCCTCAACATCATGTCGATCCCATGGCGATCTTCACGAATGTGGAATGGGAGGGAAAACCGCTGGACACAAAGGTGGACTTCCACCTCTATGGAACCGATCACCGATTTGGTGAGACCTTCGACCTAAAGATGTTAATGGGCCGGTGGTGGACAGAAGGCAACGAACTTAGTGTCGTGCTCAACGAGTCGGCGGTTCGTGCCATGGGCTTACAAGACCCAGTCGGCAGCATCATCCGTATGCCGTGGTGGTCAGATTTCAGCGTGATCAAAGAATACGAGATCGTCGGTGTCGTCAACGATTTCCATGCGCTATCTTTCCGGGAAAGTATCCATCCGATGCTATTCATTCCTTCGGGTGGACTGGTGAATAATCTGTATATCCGGGTCATACCGGGCGAGGAAGGAAACATCGCCCACCATATCACGGAGCTACTGCCCAAGATAGACCCGACATTAGCGGATACCCGGATCACCCCGATCGGAACGCTTTACGATCAACTGAACCAATCCGAGATCGTCGGGCTGAAAATATTCTCGTTCCTCGCTTTCGCCTGTTTGCTAATCTCCTTGTTCGGCATCTACGCCGTCGCTACAGCCTCCACGAAACGGCGGCGTAAAGAGATCGCTATCCGGAAAGTAGTAGGCTCGAAAGCCTCCGAGATCATTTTCTTGTTCTTCAAGGAATACATGCGATTAATTGTCATCGCCGGAATCATCGCTTTCCCGATCAGCTATCTCGTCATGAACTACTGGTTGCAAGGCTACGCCTATCGCATCCAAATCCAGATCTGGTGGTTGGTGGGAATATTCATCACCATTACCAGCATGGTTCTAGGTACGATACGTGAACAGGTATGTAAGGCAGCCAATGAGAATCCGTCGGAAGTCATCAAGAGTCAATGAATGCCTATGAAAACTACAGACTATTCACGATCAGCTTGATAATACCAAGGATTTTATGTAAGTTCGCGATTCCTAAATATATAATAGAATATGGAACATCCATTGAATATTTACAACACGCTTACGAGAAAGAAGGAGCAATTCATACCCCTGCACGAGCCGCATGTAGGTATGTACGTATGTGGCCCCACGGTTTATGGTGACGCCCACTTGGGACACGCACGTCCGGCGATCACGTTCGACTTGCTATTCCGTTACCTTACCCACCTAGGATATAAAGTGCGTTATGTACGTAATATAACGGATGTAGGGCATCTGGAGCACGACGCCGATGATGGGGAGGATAAGATCGCCAAGAAGGCACGGCTAGAACAGTTGGAGCCGATGGAAGTGGTTCAATATTACCTCAATCGTTATCATCAAGCGATGGATGCGCTGAACGTACTTCCTCCCAGCATCGAGCCGCACGCTTCCGGACATATTATCGAACAAATCGAGTTAGTCAAGAAGATTCTGGATAACGGCTACGCTTACGAAAGCCAAGGCTCCGTCTATTTCGACGTAGAGAAATATAATAAAGATCATAAATACGGCATCCTCTCGGGTCGCAATATCGAGGATATGTTGAATACGACCCGCGCGTTGGACGGGCAGGACGAGAAGCATAACGCCATCGACTTCGCCCTTTGGAAATGCGCCCAGCCGGAGCATATCATGCGTTGGCCGTCTCCGTGGAGCGACGGCTTCCCCGGTTGGCACTGCGAATGTACCGCTATGGGCAAGAAATACCTCGGGGAGCATTTCGACATCCACGGGGGTGGCATGGACTTGATCTTCCCGCACCATGAATGCGAGATCGCGCAAGCCGTGGCTTCCCAAGGGGATGACATGGTTCATTATTGGATGCACAACAATATGATCACCATCAACGGGCAGAAGATGGGTAAGTCGCTGGGCAATTTCATCACGCTGGATCAATTCTTCACGGGCGATCACGCCTCCTGCAACAGGCGTACTCCGCCATGACGATCCGTTTCTTCATCCTGCAAGCGCATTACCGCAGCACGGTTGATTTCAGCAATGAGGCTTTGCAAGCTGCCGAGAAGGGCTTGTCACGCTTGATGGAGCATACGGACATTTGATGAAGTTGAAACCGTCCGCTACCTCTACTGTAGACACGAAAGGTCTTCGTGAGAAATGTTTTGAGGCCATGAATGACGATTTGAACTCACCGATCGTGATTTCTCATCTATTCGATGCCGCCCGTGCGATCAATTCCGTAAAAGACGGTAAGGCTACCATAACCGAGGAGGACCTGAAAGAATTACAAGAGGTATTCCACTTGTTCTTGTTCGACATCCTAGGTATGAAAGACGAGGCTTCCGCCAGCGGCAACCATTACGAGGCGTTTGGTAAAGCCGTGGATTTATTGCTGTCCATCCGCCAGCAAGCCAAGGCAAACAAAGACTGGGCGACTTCCGATAAAATCCGTAACGAATTAACCGCTATGGGATTCGAGATCAAGGATACCAAGGATGGAGCGGAATGGAAGCTCAGTAATTAATCGATAAGGCGATGAGTCCGCAGATTCTGCGTCCCCTATTAGCATATTCATTCAATTAATACATTATTAAATTATGACGATCGAAGAGTTTCTTCAAGGCGATAAGTTCGCCCTGTTGGCGGGCGTAGAATTGTTGGAGACTGGCAACGGCTACGCCAAGGCGCGTATGCCTATCAAGCCGGAGCACCTGAACGGCGGGGGCGTATGCCAGGGAGGGGCTATCTTCACCTTAGCGGACTTGGCTTTCGCCGCCGCTACCAACAGCCACGCACGCCTCACGCTCTCCATCACCTCCAGTATCAATTTCTTTAAGGCCGAGAGCAAGGGTTATCTATATGCGGAAGCAAAGGAGCGTTCAGCCATAAAAGACTGGCGAATTGCGAGGTCCGGATCAGCAACGAGAACGGAGAGCTAATCGCCACTTTCAACGGTACCGGCTATCGTAAAGAGACAGTATTGCCTTTCGAGCCATTAGGATAAAACCATCCAAGCCGAATAAAAAGCCTTTGAGACGCACATTCTCAAAGGCTTTTCTCATAAATATGACATTCCGTAACTATCAATAGTTCAATGCCTACATTCCGATTGTCACAAAGAATTACCTTGTGGTGTACGTTTTTTACGAAAAAGCTTGCAAACAGGCTTCTTCCTGACCTTTACGCTTCTTGCCTTCTTCTCTTCCACCTTACGTGCATCTTCTTCAAATTCTGCTTTTTCAGTGGAGGGCATTTTTCTGTTACCGGAAACTTGCATAGCAGGAGCTAAATCAAACAACACGACACAGCTCCTACTCAATCAAAAAAACATTAGACCGCTACTTCTTGAATAATCCTCGGATAGCGTCCACATCAACCTCCTGAATCGGATTAAAGTGATCGCTCTTCATATAACGCAACAAACTGTTCATAAGTTGGCGAGCCTCTAAACGTTGATTCACATCGGTCAACAAGTCAGCACTACACATCAATAATTTACCATTTCCAACCTTCATCTCAACGATCATGCCGAATGATCTCGCAGTAAACCAATCATCAATAATACGAACGATTGGCTGTATGGAAGGACTGAGCTTCTTTAGAGGAATGACACCACAGTGCGACATCGCATCTTGCCACTGATAATCGCTATGATAATCCGTCGGGAATAACGACAATGCGGGATGTTCCGGATCGCACAAGATACCGAGCGTATGCGGAGCTTGATTATTAGTCCACAAGGTATTCCAGAAAATGGAAGAGAAACCCACGACTACGGAGTCAGCCCCTTCATTACGTAATGCACCAAACCTCGGGGTCAACAACAGCTTCCCCCCCTTATCCAGCACGTCAAGAGCAGCCTGATCTAAACGATCTGATATTCGCACGTCTGCAACGTCTTCTTGATGGTTTGGATAAACCCAAACGTGCCACTTATTCCGGTAATTGCCCAAAGTTACTTCCAGTGTGAAACGAGTAGGTTCCTCAACCTCCATCTTTTGACAGATATCTCCCACCTTCATCAAGGTACCAGTCGGAACCGTCAGAGAATCGAATGAGCCGGAGTGATACAAAGAGCCATCTTGTGCCACTAACTTCCACGTCGTACGAACATTCGACAAGTCAAACGCCGAATATTGAGCAATCTCAATAGAGCTTGCAAAGTCTCACCACTATTCAAGATAAACCGATCCATGCGTGCTAAAGGTACCACGTCATTACAAAATTCGCTAAACTCCCGAGAAGTTACATAACCTTTAGAGCGCCAGAAAGGATTCAGTACGCCTACAAGCGCAGTTCCCTGCCCCGGAAAGTCATGCAAATCCAACAATTGAAAACCACCAAACCCCTTCGTACGCAATGCGGCCTCAATATCGGCCTTATAACAAAGCGTCTGCAATTTACCTGATGACAACAAGAAACTATCTGCCAACGACAATAAACCATTCTCTCGCAGACGATCCTCGAATATATCAAAATTTTTCGCTTTCAGTACACCTGTATATTGACTTCGTTCTTTCAAGTCCGGATATACGCACCATTGACCGATCTCATGACTGATTGTCGGACACGTTTTGGAGATTCTTGAAGTCCAATCATAACTACTACTCGGCTTCGAGCTATTGATAATACTCTTGATACCCTCACCCCATCCTTGGATACGAGGTGCCGGTACACAATGCCAATCATTTTCCGAGATAGAGGCCAGCCAGCTGCCGTCGTGCAAAGGAAGCGCCGATCTTTCGCCTTCCAATGATTAACAAAGTCTGTCAAGTATCGTTGATGTTGATCTCCGCTCGGCTCATTTCCATAAGAAAACAAGCAAAACGAGGGATGATTCGCATACTCTCTTACAATGCGCTCACTCTCTTCCATCACGAACGAATCGATAGGATCACCATCACCTACCCGGGCCCATGCCCCACACTCTACATATAAATAGAAACCAAGTCGGTCTGCCACATTGAAAGCCGCTTCCGGTGGACACCAAGAATGAAAACGAAGATGATTCAGTCCATGCGCACGGCAAGTCCTCATGATTCGTTCCCATTCAGCCTCATTCATGGCGGGGAAACCTGTCTCAGGAAAGATACAACACTCCAATGTTCCTCTGAAAAAGACAGGACGATCATTGATCGTAATCTGCGTACCTTTTGTTGCCAACTCTCGCATACCAAACTGCTCAACAACCTCATTTTCCCCAAGCTTCGTATTCAACTGGACCTTCAGCTTATACAGATAAGGAAAGAATTCATCCCATAACGCAGGGTCATCTCCCATCGAATAAGAAACATGGACGATGTTCTCTCCCTTCTTCAGTTTGCATTCCCTCATAACGGAAGGCAAGCTCTGCGCCGCATCAAATAAAGGCTGTACCTGCAGATCAAGCTCACCATCCAATCCACGCTTATTCGCATTTTGTATATGGATCTCAGCCAAGATCTCCTTCTTTTTCACGTCTGGTATGATACGGACAGACGAGATATAAGCCTTCGGCCTTGCCTCCAATGCGATCTTTCCAACTATGCCGTTCCAATTGCTTTGCGTATTATCTGACACACTGTGAGCATCCGGTCCAGGATTAATATCCCGGACCTTATTATCTACTCGAAGCGTGAATGTATGTTCACCCGGTTTCAAGGCCGGAAGCACATAACGATGAGGGATAGATAACGAATTCTCCGAGCCAATCTGTTTTCCATCTACCCATAGCGTAGTCACCCAATGACAACGTTCCAAAATAAGCGAGATCTCTTTTTGCTCCCAATCAGTCGGGATAGTCACCCGCTTTTGATACCATGCCGCCCCAGCATAATATTTATTCGGAGATAACCAGAAAACCACTTTCGTGTCTTTGGGATCCCGGTACTTAGCGTACATCGGAGTCTCATACCAAGCTCGATTCCACATAGAACCTGTCCAAGGAGTAGACTCCGTCACAAGATCTCCTTTTCCGTTTGTGTTCATAGAACCAGGAAGCGTTACTTTTTCTTCTAAATCACTTTTATACCATTTTTCAGAAACACCTTTGTCCTCCGGATCCACCTTAAACTGCCAAACACCACTCAAAGAGACAGATTCCTTCTGAGCGAAAACACCTGACATGCCAAATAACAAAGCTGCAAATAATGCGAATCTTCTCATAATATAATTTTATTTAGTAAGTAACTCTTCAATTAAACTTGGCTCAATCTCTTTTTCAGGATTGAACTGATCAGAGGCCATATACTCTAGAATACTCCGCTTAAACTGAGCGGTGGACAATCGTTTATTCAAGTTCGTATCCAAATCCACACTACAAACCATTAATTTACCATTACCGACTTTTCCCTCAAAAAGAATCCCCAATTTCCGATTCTTGAACCAATCGTCTATCACATACACCAATGGTCTGAAATCATGCGAAAAATCATCTATCACCATCGCATTACAATTCACAGCGATATCTTTCCATTGATAATCGGAATGTCCATCATTCGGGAACGAGGCAAATGCCGCATGCTCTGGATCACATAAAAAACCTAAAGTATGGGGTGGCACATGATGTGTCCACGCCGTATTCCAAAAAATAGGAGAGAATGCAACTCTGGTATCACCACCTTTTGCCTGCGCAATCTTCCCATAAGGTAAGAATAAAACACTCTCTCCTTTATTCAATTTATCGAGCGTAGTTTTATTCCACTCATGCGTAATATAAGGCACTTTCTCTAACTCTTTCGCTTCCGATGGATAGACCCACACATGCCAACTATTCTTTATATTTGTATCCACCACTCCTACATTCAAAGTCAATTGAGCAGGCACATTAACCATAGTCAGCGGCAATTCGATATTTCCAACCTCAATCAGACTTCCTATCGGAAGATCTTTCCTAAAGGAACCAGATTGAACGGTTGTCCCATTCTTGTCTTCAAGCGACCATATAATCTTAGCATCTTTTATCGGCTCCGCTCCAAAATGAGCGAACTCTATATTAGCCTTAAAATGCTCATTATTGTTCCAGATCAACTTTGACATTCGGGCTAAAGGAACTGTTTGACCGCAAAATTGACTGTATTCCTGACTATCCACATACCCTTTGCTTTCCCAAAAAGCATTCAATACTCCTACTAAAGCAGTCCCTTGACCAGGGAAATCATGTAAATCCAACAATTGGAATCCCGCAAAACCCGGTGTACGTAAGCAGCTCGATATCCGCTTTATAACAAAGTGTTTGCAAACGACCAGAAGCATACAAGAATTTTTCCGCCATATCACTCAAACCACTTTCCTTTAGTGTCTCTTGAAAAATCTCGAAGTTCTTCGCTTTTAAAACACCCGTATATTTATCGACCTCCTTAAAATCAGGGTATACACACCACTGTCCCACCTCATGGCTCACGACCGGTCGATCCTCTAAAATACGGTCCCGAAAATCGTAATCTGTCCGTGGTTCAGATACATTTAAGATATTATCTATACGCCAATGCCTCCGATACGGGGCCTGTCCGTATTATAATAATCACCATCCGGAATGAGAGGCCAACCTCCTGAACTGGTATAAAATCGCCGGCCACCATCCGTATGTTTCCAATGAAGAACAAGATTGTTTAAATACTCAACTTGGCGATCTCCAGACGGCTCATTTCCATAAGCAACATACAGAAAGAAGGATGATTGCCATATTCTTTCAAAATACGGTCACTTTCCGCATAGAACCACTGGTCTTGTTTGTCTCCATTACCCACAGAAGTCCATCCTCCGCATTCTACTTGAAGGTAAACACCCATACTATCCGCAGCATGGAAAGCGGCTTCCGGCGGACACCAAGAATGAAAACGGACATGGTTCAATCCATAGGCTTTACAAGTCTTGTATATTTTAGCCCAATACTCGACATCCATCGCAGGGTAACCGGTTTTAGGGAAGATACAGCATTCCAACGTTCCACGTAAGAATAGTGGCCGGCCATTCACGTGAAAACGTGTACCCTCCACTTTCAACTCTCGAAATCCAAAATTCACTTCTTTCACACTCACACCGTCCGGAGAAGATAAAGTTACACGCAGACGATAAACATTAGGCGTAAACTCAGACCACAACGCTATATCATCTTGCCACTCTACATCTGTCTCTATAACACCTTGAGAATCCGAAACAACATCAAGCTCCTTCTTTAAAATCGACCGTCCTCCATAAAAAACATCCAATGCCAATCGAGAATCCGCAAGTTTACCATTTAGATGTATTTTCACGTTCGCTTTCTTTGTCTTTACGTCTGGATAAACCTGTATATAGTCAATCGCAGCAGAAGGAAGAACCATCATTCGTATGTTTCCGATCGCTCCATTCCAATTTGTTTGCGTATGATCAGATATACTATGCGCATTCGATCCAAGATCAATATGGATACGGTTATCCACTCGCAACGATAAGACATGCTTTCCCGGCTCCAACGAATTTACCATATATCGATGAGGCACCTGAAGAGCGTCCAAACGACCGATCTCTTTTTCATCAATGAACAAAGTTGTCTCCCAATGCGTACGTTCAAACTCAAACATGACACGTTTGCCCCGCCAAGATTCCGGAATTTCAACCTCTTTTTGATACCAGGCAACTCCTATATAGTGCTTATCCGGATTCAACCAAAACGGCACTTTCACATTATCCGGCTTCCGATATCTCTCATATTCAGCAGTCGTATACCAAGATTTATCCATCACGGTACCAGTCCATTGAGTATTAACACTTACGTCATTTCCTTTTCCTTGTTCTTGCAAAGACCCAGGCAACTGGATTTTATCTCCTAATTCAATCTGTTGCCACTGTTCCTTAACTCCAATATCATTAGGATCAAGAGCAAACCTCCATTCTCCCGCTAAAGAGAACTCAGTAGGAGCATTTTGGCAAGAAACCCACGACAACATAGCGAAAATAATCAAGCAAGATATTGACCTTATATTCTTTCTTCTCATAATTTTTATCTTCAAAATTATACATAAGAGCTTTTCGATTTACATTGTAGGACCGAGATTAGCTCCATAGGCCAACCAGGATTCTGATAAATAGGCGAATCAGACACACTACCACCAATTGAGGTAATCATGAAGTTCTGTATCGCTATCGGAGATAGATAATGCGCCATATTCCATCTATATCCATTTAACACCAAAGACTTAGAAGTAAACTCATACGGACGAAAATAAGGGCTTAACGTCGGAGCGGATACATTTGATGACGGATCATCCAAACCATAAATCAATAACGTACCACCCTCCGGCTTATCGTACCACGATTGCATCGGGCCCCAAAGCTTAAAACCTTCGATATGATAAGGAGCCGCTATCATTTGATCCATCGATCTCCAACGTTTTAAGTCCATATAACGGAATCCTTCAGCCATCAGCTCACTAGACCTTTCCCTACGAATATTATACAAGACCGGATCGATCAATTGTCCCGCAGAATAAGCTCCCCAATCAAACTTCGCCTCCTCACTCATATCCGTAACGGCAATCGTCTTATTGTAATCCTCATTCACTAACGCACGCTTCTCAATTTCCGCCAATAACTATCGGCAATATTATCAACCGTACCTGTTTTCTCATAACATGCCTCTATATAGTTCAGATAAGCCTCCGCCGCACGGAAAATGATACTGCCCGTATACCCAAGGAAGTTTCCACAATGTTTACCATCCAAGTTATTCCCTTTTCGCAACGTATATCCCGTACTATACGACCAACCAGCACTACCATTTGTAATATCAGGTACTGGCTCAATAATCGTACCATGCGTATTCTCTGGTGAGTCATACAGGATATTCACCTGTCCCGGTTCTTTTAAAAACAGCCATAGACGGTTATCTCGATTCTCACGTACTTGTGCAATCTCATCATCACCTTTATAACCTGACGCTGTATTATAAATCGGCAAACCATTGCTCATCAAGAATGTATTAACCATTCCGCGTGTAGCCCCAACGCCATCATTCCCCAACTGTGCCATCTGTACGACACCATGACAAACACCTAAGCCCTTGCTATACTGACGCCATAACAAGACCTCACTATAACTTGACATATCTTCCGCTCCGAACATATCAAAATAAGGGTTCACGACATCCTCTAATGTCTGTTGCAAAACACCATTGTTCTCAACCAAGGAGATATTATCAGCAACTACTTTTGCCGATTCCATAGCCAATGTCAAGAAATAATTAATTTCTTGGTCTATTCCTCCGGAAGGATACTCATAACCGGAATTATACTCCTTAGCCTTCCCCGGCCACCCTTCGCCATTCGGAACAAAGGCCGTATTTTTGAAATATTTCAACCAAGTTCCTCAAACAAAGTGACTCTAGACTTCATCAAATAAGCACAACTTCGGGAAATACGATTCTTGTTTGCATCCGGATTCTCTTGTAATAAAATCAAGGCAGAATCCAAATCTGAGACAATGAACCGAGCAACCTCATTCCTTGGGTAACGTTTACTCGCTTCAACCAAAGGTTCCATCTGATCAGGAAGAGTAGTTTGGATAATTGGAAAATCACCAAATTCCTGTAATTTTTTGAAGTATTCATATGCCCGAAGGAAATACATCTCACCGATATATTGCTTGATATTGGAATCATCTCCTTGTATCTCTCCAGCTTTCCACTTCGGTATTACATTTTGGAGAAAATAGTTACAATTATAAATCTGCTCAAAATTCCAGTTACCTCCCGTTTGTTCCGTTTTCCATTGTCCTGGGACATATCGATTATCATAATTTCTGTGTGCTTGTTTATCTGTATGCATATCCATGCCATACGTTCCGTACCCAGAACCTGCATTGCTATGAGAAATTAAAATTGAGGAATACAAATTATTCGCATACGAAGCCAATTGTGATTCTTCTGTCAAATAATTCTCCGGCGTAATCGCTGTCAAAGGTTCCCTATCAAGAAAATCATTACAGGAAAATAGCGTCGTAACAATTCCCACCGCCAAAATTCTTTTAAATATATGTGTCGTTCTCATATCATTCATTTTTATAAAGTAAGACTTAAGCCAACTGATATCGTTTTAGAAAGAGGATATACACTACCATCCATCCTCCATCGATGTTTCAGGATCAAATGTACCGAATATGGAGGTTCCGGTCCACAGATTTTCTCCAGAAACATATACTCTCAATTTTGAGACAAAGAACTTTCTCGTAAGTTGTTCCGGCAAGGTATATCCCAATTGTACGTTTTTCAAACGGATATAAGCAGCATTCTGCAAATAACGACTTTGTACCTTTCTGTTTTTATCAGAGCTGAAATCCGGTTTAGCAAAATAAGAGTCTAAATTTTGTCCCAATATATGATTCGGATCATCCCTGAAATAATCTAAATGAGGCAACATGCAAGTTGACTCCCAAATTGAAGATGCCGCACCCCAAAAATAAAAACTATTCTGGAAATAATCCCTCTTCATCACACCTTGGAAAAACAAACGACAATCAAATCCTTTATAATCGAAGTTCAGATCCAAACCAAATTGATAACGAGGCGTGTTATTGCCAATTACAGTAAGATCTCCATGATCACTTTCCGTGCTCGCACCACTATCGATCTTCCCATCTCCATTTAAATCTTTGTACATGATATCACCAGCTCCCCAACGGTTACCGACAGCATCTTGTCCCCCATTGGGCAAGGAAGCTAAATGAGCATCCATCTCCTCTTGTGTCTTAGCGATACCCAAAGTCTCATAACCCCAAATCTCGCCCAGTTTCATTCCCTTCCGATAAACCATATCGTCCTCCTCCACATTGACATCCGTATTCAAAGTTCCGGTTTCATTCGGGTAACGAGTAATCTCTGTTTGAGAATCAGACAACAAAAATTTTGCGCTATACCCTAATCCACAACGTAATCGATCATTCCATCCGATAGACATCTCCCATCCATAAGTTTGCAAATCCGTATTATTGGTTTGAGGGACATCCGTACCTAAAACAATCGGTAATTCAGGGGCCGGGCCAATCATATCGAGTGTTTTCCGATTGTAAACATCAACAGAAGCATTCAACCGGTTATTTAAAGCACTGACATCCAAACCTAAATTCCAAGTTTTGATTCGTTCCCACGTCATCGTAGAACTTATTAAGGCTGGAGATTTAGCAATATTGGGCTTCGTACCATTTATCAGCCAATCTCCTTTCGACGCTTCTACAGTCATCATTTGATAAGTCGGGTACCAACTTTCCGTATTCTGATTTCCCAGCTCTCCATATGAACCTCTTAACTTAAAGGTACTTATGTAATCTTCAAGGTTCGACCAAAATTTCTCTCGAGCAACATTCCATCCGACAGAAAAAGAGGGGAACCATTTCCATCGATTCTCTCGTCGAAAACGAGAAGTACCGTCATATCTTAAATTGACCTCCAATAAATATTTTTCCATATAATCGTAATTAATACGTCCAAAGAATCCTGCCGTAGCCCAGTGATCGGAAGAGCCGGTTACCACTGGAGTCACCTCCGAACCGTATACATCTAAACCTGTTGTTAAATCAATTTCAGGCAAAGAAGGTACGATAATGCCCTCACGTTGCGCAGAGAATAAACGTTTTTTCATTAACTCATACTGAAATCCCGCCATTACCTTAAAGTTATGTCCAGATTCCAATGATTTCGCATATTCCGTATACGCATTAAAATTTGTATAATTTTCTTTCAAATGCTCCTCATGCACATGAGAATTGTTGTTATAGGGATAAGGCTCTCCGTTTACATCGTGATTATACGTCTTTTGGATTTCCCAATGTGTATCTAATGTCTTTATTCTATAATTAAAATCCACATATGTTTTCCATCCTTGGATAGGTTCTAAAACCAACTGGGCCTGTTGATATAAATAATCCGTTTGATATTTACCAGAACCACCATCTCTTATGTTCAAGGCCGGCGATGGTGAAGCATACAAATAACCATTCGGATCATATAAAGGCAAACTTGGCCATCCTTGACGACCTAAATCATGATAAAAATCCTCTTTCAAAAAAGAGGGACGTTTTAAGTCTTCTCTAATGAAACGATTACTATAATTCAACGTAGCCCAATCCGTTATTTCCACATTCAGTTTAGCGGTGGCCGTATATCGATCATATGTATCCTGATTGAACTCCATCATTCCATTTTGATCCAGGTAGTTCATAGACACATAATAATTAACCGCCTCACTACCTCCGTTTAAGCTAAAATTATGTTCTTGTGAAAAGACCCAGCTCCTATACATCGCATCATACCAATCCACATTGTCATTTCCATACAAATAACCATCACCCCATATCGAAGGATTACCAGGATTGACAGGTACAGTCGTCGTTATTTTCCCACTCTGGTAATCTTTGATTCGTTGCAGCTGATCCTCACCGAACTGAGGGCCATACCCTCCATTTATATTTCCATCATTAAAATAGGTGGCAAACGTATAAGAATCGGTCATCTTAGGCAATAAGACTGGATCACTCCATCGAAAACTATTATTATAGTTAACTGTCGGTTTACCAGTCCGCCCTTTCTTTGTTGTCACCAAAATCACACCAAACGGTGCACGAGAACCATAAATAGAAGAAGCCGCAGCATCTTTCAATACGGAAATATTCTCTATGTCTTGAGGGTTAATCGCATTGATATCTCCTTCCATACCATCAATCAAAATGAGCGGACTTCCACTTGATCCTTTACCAATCGTAGCCGCACCACGAATATTGATACTTGCAGTATTTTCCATCCCCCCATATTCTGAGAGATTTGCAATCCCGGCACCATACCTTGCAAAGCTTGCGCCGCAGTCATTACCGGACGGGCCTCTAACGCTTGCATCCGCCACACCTATCGATCCAGTTAAATTCACCTTTTTTTGAGAACCAAAACCTACGACCACGACTTCATCTAAATTCTGCAAATTTTCTTGTAGTTGTATTTTTATAGTCTGATTATTTACGACAGGATATTCTATTGTATTATAACCGATATAAGAAACAACTAGTACTACATTACTTCCAGATATATCCAATGAAAACATTCCATCAAGATCTGTCACTGTTCCATTTTCAGTCCCTTTAACAAGGATATTTGCTCCAATAATAGGCTCACCTTTAGTATCCGTAACTAAACCTGACACCCTTCGACTTTGCTGTATTCCATATACTTCATAAACGGTCTCCGCACTAAGTACGTTTAAAGACACTCCTAAGGTTAAACTACATAGTAAACATTTAATCATCAACTTATTTTTGATGGGGAAACATTTACATTCTTTTCGATTTCCATTTTTCATAATAATTTGTATTTAATTATTTGTAATAGTCGGACACCTACAAAAAAGAATAAATAACATCCTCTTCAGAAACAAAGTAACACAATTCACTTAAAGTCATAAATAGATAAAATAATTATATGATGGACTATATTTTGATGCAATACGAAAAGACCCTTCATATACCTGAACTCATATAACAAAAGCTCTCATTATACAAATCCACATAATATATGAATACTCAATGTATAAAGAGAGCTTTTTAACGACCTCACCGCAAACTATGTTTTTGAACCCCTTCGTTTCACTAATGGATTATTTATTTGAGACCGATGTATCTGCACCCCCTGATGATTATTATCCATCTCGCAGCGGCATTGAAATAGCGCATGGCCTTTTCCTCGTTCCCCAAGCCCAAATGTCCGAGTGCCATCAAATAATTACAATGGATACGATTCTTCTTGTTCATATCATCTTCCCAAATCTGCAAGTCTGGTAAAGAAACGGCAAAGTAGTCCATTTTAAAGACATCGTACAAATGTTTCTCTCCGTAAGAAATCAGGTTATTAAAACGACTGCGGCTTCCTCCTCACGTCCTAGTTCACGCAACGCCAATCCTTGATAGAATATCTTGTCTGGTTTCTGGTCGTTGTAATACACGGCGGCGGCGGGTTGGCTGTTTCCTACACTGGCTTCCAGAAAGAGAGATTCGGCCTCTGCCTTCTTCCCCACACCTCGCAACGCACAGGCCTTATAATAATTAAAGTCGTTCTCCTGAGCACCGTACAGTTTCCCTTCTCCTAGATTATGCGGATAAACGAAACATTCTTCGATCAGGGATAATGCTTCCGTGTACTTTTCTTCTGCCAATAGTCTCTTAACCAGTTCAACACGTGCCAGTTGGTATTGCGCCGGTACTTTGCCTTCTCCTCCTTCCCATGGTGGAATTGACGATCATCAATCATGTGGATCGCTTCTTCATAACGCCCTAACTGGTTCAACAAGGTTAGATATTCCAGATACAGATCATCACGACTAAAAGCTACATCCTTATATTTGTCCAAGAATGCCAACCGTTCGGTATGCGGGCGATTCAATCGTTTATACAATTGATCAAGTTCCATTAGGACGCGAGCATCTGTTGTATCCAGGGCGAATGCTTTTTCCAGTAATCTCACTGCCTCTTCCTCTTTGCCCAGCTTGTTAAAATAGGCCAACGAAAGGTTACGCAATACGGTCGGGAAGGTAGCATCCTGTTTCATGGAGGTCTCCCATGCTGCAATTGCTTCCGGATACTGGCGTTTATCGTACCATAAGTTACCCAAGTAATAAAGCGCCTTCGGTGTTTCTTCCGCAAAATCAATTACCGCCTGAAGAGCGAGAATAGCTTCCAGCGCATTGGGGAAACAGCAATCCGGGGTTTGCCGCTCTGCCTCACGGATAGCGGCCAACGCCTCTTCCTTCCGGTCCAGACAGATTAGGAACCAAGATTTATAATAATGTAACATGGTCTGCCCCAACACATTCATGCAAATTACCTTATCTACCACATCCAGCGCTTCTTCCCAACAACCGGCCGATGCATAGTCAAGTGCCAACTCTTCATAATTATGAGCTTCCGGACGCATCAGGGAGACCAAAGTCTGCCAGTCGGCATCATTCCCGGTCAGCAAGAACTTCTCAAAGCCGCAACCAAAGTTGAAACGATCCATACGAAGCGATTCTTCTATCAAAGATAAGGCATCTTCTTTTCTTCCCAGATGGCGAAGGATAGTAGCCTTCAAATGACGTCCACGCAGGTTATGCCAATTACGAACCAATGATTTATCGATTTCATAAAGAGCCTCTTCCCAATCACCACGGGCAACAGATAACTGTGCCAGCGAATAATACCCGGCATCCTGCCAAGCCGCGTTCCAACAAGCCTTGTAGAAAAAGTCGTAAGCTTCTTCCGTCTTCCCTTGGTATTTCAGTGAAAGACCGAGGTTATACAACGGCTCTCCGTCATAAGGGTTCGGATTCCGTTCGGTCAAGGTCTTTACTGCCTGGCGCAAATAAGGTTCCGCCTTGGCGAACTGCCCCTTACGGATCAACCACAAGCCCATGGCATTATTGTTGCGGACATCGGTCGGGTCACGACGGATCGCTTCCTGATAATAATCAGTAGCCGAATAAGTAGCATGGCGGTATTGCTCCAGGTGTAAACCCGTCAGATACAATTGTTCCGTGGTACGGACATCTGCCGGATCGAGTGCCGCTTTAGCCGGCTCGGGCACCTCCTTGATCACATCAGGCTCAGGCTCCCAGGCTAGCATTTGCTTTCCTTTGTCATTAGAAATACGCACTTTTACATCCGTAAGGCTGTCGACAGGCACAAATACCTCAAAGATATTCTCTGGAGTGACATCACCCGTCATATCCAAGCAAATCTCGCCAGATCGCTCAACTACGATATGCAAGTCCTTTTGTGCGGAAGTAGCGAATATCCTAAGCAAAGCCCCCTTGCCTTCGGGCTCAATATTCATCAAAAGCTCAGAAGAGGCATTCTTCACCACACCCAATTCGCGGTAAGGCATGAAGTATTGAGTGAAAGTCTTCTCCTCGTAAGGCTGTAACCAAGTAAAATCAGGCTGGTTATCCGTGTACACGCCTGTCATTAATTCAATATAAGGACCATCCGAGTCAGTCAGGTTACGGTCCCAGGCCTGCCCGAAGTCGCCATTCCCCCAAGTCCATTGTTTCTTACCCGGTGAGATATGATGGTTCGCAACATGTAATACACCGGCACGGGTATCATTCTCATAACCGCCCACAAAGTTATAGCTGGAACGGATCGCCATATAGGAAGTCGGTACCGGGATATTCTTGTAACGGGAGATATCCACACCCGCCGAATAGTCCATCTTATAATACGTACCTGTAGCGATCGGATAACGGGACACGTCGCGTTTGCCATGGTCGAACACTGCGTTTACGTCAGCGGGAAATACCGATTGATAGGCATCGTTCACAGCCACTGCCGGGTTCGCCCACCAAAGGAATGTCTGGGGTATCGGAGTAGGGTTGTATAGTTTCCCTTGTATTTCGAGTACGGCACGCCCCGGACGCAACGTAAAACCAGCCATTCCCTTCTGGTGAAACATACGCTCGCGTTCGCTCACCCAGACAATGGCACTACCATCGGCACAACGTTCAATCGTAAAGTCAATCGGAAGGAACGTACTCGGACGGTGATGTTGCGGCCAGTTAAACTCGATACCTCCGGAGATCCATGGCCCTGTCAGACCCACCAAAGCCGGTTTAATAACCTGATTATAGTAGATGAAATGGCGTTTTTTGATCTTATCGTACGCCATTTGTACACGTCCGCCCAACTCCGGCAGGATCATTACCTTTATATATTCGTTTTCCATCCATACAGCATGGTAACTCTTATTTTCGCAGGTATCCTCTATCTTTTCCACTACCGCATAAGGATAAACCACCCCGCTGCTTCCTTGGTAGACACGCTTCTCCAGAAACATCGGATTCTTTTCGGTTTTGCCAATACCGTAGGTAGAAGAAGGATATCCTCTTCCCAAACTTCACATTTTCAGCCATTGCAATCTATTTATTTTGTTAATTCTTTTTCCAGTTCTTCCAAGGTCTTACCTTTCGTCTCAGGGAGCTTGGCACGGATAAAGAGAAATCCGGACAGGCAAATGATACCATACAACCAGAAGGTACCCGAAGCTCCTACCACCTCATTCAATATCGGGAACGTATAGGTCAGCACGAAACAGGCCACCCAAAGGAAGAAAGTCGAGATCGCCATCGCCATCCCCCGTATCCGCACCGGGAATATCTCGGAAAGCACGACCCATACGACCGGAGCCAACGACATGGCATAGCAGGCTATTGCCATCACTACCAACAGCAACATCGGCCAACCGCTTATCTCAAAAAAATAGCAAGTCCCCAAGATAGCGTATATGACCGCCAATCCGGCCGAACCCACAAACATCAAACTCCTTCTACCCCATTTATCCACCGTATAGATAGCGACAAAAGTAAAGATCACATTCGTCACCCCTGTCACGACAATATTCATCAAGACATCGGAAACGGTATAACCCGCTTCCGAGAAGATCTCGTGTGCATAATTAAAGATCACGTTGATACCGCACCATTGCTGGAAGATAGCCAGTACGATCCCGATCATCAAGACATTCCGTACACCGGGTTGAAGCAAGGCGTTCCAATTATTTTTTTCTTCCCGCTTGCCGGTCAGTTGTGCAAATTCGTTCAATGTCCGATCGGCATAGGAGGTACCGCCGATACGCATCAATATACTCCTAGCTTGGGCTATCTCTTGAACCATTGCCAGCCAACGCGGGCTCTCCGGTATAGTAAAAGAAAGCACGAAGAATAATCCGGCAGGAACCAGTTCCGCCCAGAACATCCATCGCCAAGCCCATTCCACACTTTCGCCACTCAGCACCTCACTCCCTTGGGTAAAGTATTCTCCGATCTGCCAGTTAGCCAGCTGCGCCATCAAGATGCCCAGCACAACCGTAAGTTGGTTTAGCGATACGAACTTTCCGCGAACGGATGCCGGAGCCACTTCCGCAATATACACCGGAGAAACATTCGACGCGATACCGATACCGAAACCTCCAATAATGCGATAGAGTATAAACCAAGTGAAACTATCGACCGCCCCGGTTCCGTAAGCCGACCAAACAAAAAGGAAAGAAGCGATGATCAACATCTTTTTACGCCCGTATTTGTCACTCCACTCACCGGATAGCAAAGCGCCCGCCAAACAACCGATCAACGCGCTACTCATCGCCCACCCGCGTAGAGCGGCAGATCCTTCCAATCCAAAAAAAGGCTCATAGAATATTTTAGCGCCACCGATCACCACCCAGTCGTAACCGAACAGCAATCCTCCCATGGCAGAGACAAGGCAAATAAGTAATAAGTAAGCAGTTGTACGCTTCATGATAATAGAATTAAAGTTATGGTGCAAAGAAACAGCCTTTCTACTAAAAGAGAAATAGATAAAACAAGCTCATTAATGGACAATCTTTCGAATTAATTATATCTTTGCGATCTATAATCGAACAGATACCATGATCAAACGAAAAGACGGTTTTAATGGCGAACGGGCATTGGTACTTCCTTTGTCTGTTGTACAAGAGATGGAGAAAGACGCACTTTCCTCGGTCCTGCACATTACGGATATAGGTTATTATCCCAAGGCATTACATCACTTCCGGAACGTACGGAACCCATTAGCCAGTTTGTCTTTATTTACTGTATAGAGGGAGCCGGCTGGTTTCGTACCAATGAACAAGAGTATGCCGTAAAAGCCAACCAATATTTCATATTGCCCGCAGGAATACCTCATGCATACGGTTCGGACGAAAGTAACCCATGGACAATCTACTGGATACATTTCAAGGGAAAGCTGGCTTCCTACTTTGCCGGGCAAGCCAATCGCCCGATAGATATCAAACCAAGTATCCAGTCTCGCATCAGTAACAGAAACGATCTTTTCGAAGAAATATTCCACACGTTGGAAATGGGGTATAGCCATGAGAATCTCCTGTATGCCTGCTCCGCTTTCCATTACTACCTCGGATCACTACGTTATTTGCAACAATACCGTGAAGCCGCCCGCGACGAATCCGACTCAAACGATATCGTCACGGGCAGCCATCCATTACATGAAAGAGAACCTTGAGAAACGACTTACACTAGCCGATCTAGCGGCCCATACCGGCTATTCTCCCTCCCACTTCTCCGTGCTATTCAGCAAGCGTACCGGATACGCCCCACTCACCTACTTCAATCAATTGAAAATCCAGCAAGCTTGCCAACTGCTGGACTTTACCGACATGAAAATAAACCAGATTTGTTTTAAAATAGGAATTGAAGATACCTACTACTTCTCCCGCCTGTTCAGCAAGGTGATGGGGATACCACCGAGGGAATATAAGAAGCAGAAAAAGGGATGATCCACGTTCATCCTTTCTTTTGCACCACGATACGGCAAGTAAGCGGGGCACGCAGGTTATAGGAGTCTTTATAATAGACCTCGGCCGCCCCGATCTTCAGTTTCGCCCGGATCTTTACCGGGATATGGTTCTCGTCATCACCGATCCAAACCTCCGCCGCTTCCTTGGCTTGGGAAAATGCCTCATCGTAGATATCGATATAGAAATGGCGGGTACGGAATTTCGCCTCCTTATGCTCGACGATCTGTTGTCCCGTATAGCGAAAACGGGCGTTCACGAGCTCCCGGCCGATAGCGATCATGAAAGGGAACTCCGCCCCGTAACTCATCGTCCGCCAATCCAGCGAACGGAGATACATCGTAGCTCCCAGCATATCGAATACACGTCCTTTCGCCATTAGCATCGTGTCGATCTTCGTCTCCTTTAATGTATGGCGATGCGAGTGGATATCGATCCTACCGCTTCCTTGATACTCAAACTGGAGATTATCCACCAGATAGTAGTCTCCCTCGTTCGTGCGCTTCGAGCTGAACAAGAGCCGAGGCTCCTTTGAGTAATGGCAATCCATCGTATCACGCATCCTGAAGACTTTCTCGATCACGCCGGCAGAGCGGAACAACAGGTTATAATGCCATGACGGCGCTCCTTGGTATTCCGATTCTTTCACGGAAAGGGTAGCCAATCCGGCCTTCGACATGATCAGCCCCATTTGAAATAAAGATCGTAATCCACCCGTTCCCCATGGGATAACGGCAACGTTTGTGCCCGCAAAGACGTAAGACTCGCTATACACAAAAAGAAAACGCATATATACAGTTTAGAAGCGCAAGCCGCCCACACCGCTGTTCCTATTGGACGAAGACTGTGTTCCCTCATTTTTGTAATCTCTTTTCTTTTTCGTTAGCTCTTTCGGTTTATTCTTCGTGATATCGATCGGTTTCTGCCGTTTCATCGGTGTAGCCTTGATATTCCAAGTCTCCTCCACTTGCCAGTTCTGCATGATATTGAACATCTTCGAGCAATAGAAGACAAGTTCCGGCTGCCGTTTATCGGCGTAATTACCGGTATCCCAGACACCGTTATCATTCACGTCTAATACTAAACGGGCATAATATTTATCCGGTTTCAAGTCCATGAAAAGCACGCCGCCATCTTTTACCTTCACCTTACGGATCGGCTGGTCGCTGCTATTCAATAATTCCACGAAAGCGGTGGTATCCGCTCCCTCGATATTGATATATAAATGTCCGTACTCATCTTCCTTCTTGATCTTGAATTCCCCGCTATACACATCGTTCCATTTACCATAGGCACTGAATATCGTGGCGGAATCTACTTCCAAACGGAATTCCTCGCCATATTTCCACGGGCGCTTGATGAAGAAATTCAAGGAATTCGTCGTATCCGGGAAGAAATCGAAGTCAACGGCTTCCCAAAGCGTATCCACTTTCTGATCCAGATAAAAATGATCTTTCGTTAACCCCGCTACCGGTTCGCTAAACGTAACAGCGACCGTATCATACAGGTTGATGGAACCGGAAGCGTTTACGTTCATTCCCAGAAATTCGATAGGTTCCGGCTCATCGTCTTTTTCTTTTCTTCTTCTCCACAGGACGGCGACGCATGGTAAATTGTACCGTGTCGGTCTGTGGACGAAGTATATTCATGGAATCGCTTTTCAGGTAATTCACCTCCACTTGTAGCGTATCTTGCTTCCAGATCAAAGAATCGGTCAACCAGTAATGTGCGGTTTTTCCTTCCTCCGCTGTCTGCAAGAAATACCAATTACTATCCGCCGGGGTGAAATTCAAAGGAACCGGTACCGGAATAGTATCCAAGGAGGTATTGAAACGCAAGGTTAGTATTTTCTCATCCGTACGCTCCGGCTTCAACATATATTGACGTTCTACTTCTCCTTAAACAGGCGCAACTCGATATTGTCCGGCATAAAATGGGTATAACCGACTGTCATCACCGTATCGATCGTCAAGCTATCTTTCCAAATCGTATCCTGACGGGTCGCAGGTTCGAATGCGGGGACGATCAAGGAATCGTAAAAAGCGATCTGCTGCCCGGGCTGGCTGTACTTGTAGGAGCGCATCACATCCTCCAAGGCATAGATCCGATAGGTTCCGGGGGCCATATTACGAATCGTAAACTCTCCCTTGTCGTTCGTACGGGAAGTACGGACAAATGGGATCGTCGTAAAGGCGGAATCCTCCAGATTCGTATGCACACCGATCGTAATACCCGGCATAGGCTCCAGATTCTCGGCGTTCAGCAAGACCCCGGACACCTCCATACTGTCGATGGATTCGCCGGTAGAGAACGCGAAGGAATAATTCTCCAATACATTCTTCTCATTATTATCGGAGATCGAATTGGTAAAGTCTATCGTATAGGTCGTATTCTCCTTCAACGTATCCATCAGCTCGATGACCGCCTTCCGGCCGTTCGCCCGGATAACGGGTTGCTCCATTTGGGGTGGAGTGATAATCACGTTCTCGGTAGGCTTATCGATCTGGATCAACTCATCAAAAATAATCTCCACCTTCTTTCCCTTATAGTTTATCTGGCCGGGCAACGGCGTACTACTTACAAACTTAGGCGGAGCCTCATCATAAGGCCCTCCGTTCGGCGAGGCTATATTCGCGCACGAATACAGCACGACCAGCAGAAGTACCCCTATAAAGAACCGTAAACTATTTCTCACATATTTATCTTCCATTCAATACTCTCATTTCAATTGAGGGACAAAAATAGGGAAAAATCCCGTGAACGATAAGGATATATACGCTAATTAATCTATCTTAAAATGAAAAAGCCCCTATCTCCTATTAAATAAAAGAGATAGGGGCTCTACAAGTATCTCAATTATTTGAACGCTACTCTATGAACCTCAAAAATCGCATCGCTTACTTGTATCCTTAAAATATATATGCCGGAATTCACTTGATTAAAATCAAGCGTACCCCCGCTTCGTTCCATTTTCCCCTCAGCGACTAATAGGCCTGTCGCTTGATTATATAGCTGATAAGAGACTTGATTTGAAACAACCACATCAGACAAAATAGATGACTCGTCATTCTCTAATTGATTTTCTATGACATCCACAATTTTACTGGATCCATCAGAATAAACCATATAAGAGCTTTGCACGGATACAGTTGTTGATGCCGCAGAGCCCGCCGCCCCACACTGAGTAGTATAAGCACGACACGCTATATAATAACTGCCCGGAATCGAGAATGTTATATAATTTGTATTACGAGAAGGAGATTGGCTCGCTCCCTGACTTGGTGATACGGTCCATTTATACTCACAAACACTATTATCATAAAGAGGATTCGCTATAAAACTCCCCCCTTGATTTAGGCGTACACTCGAAGGTCCGGTAACTTTAGTTACTGTTGGATATCCTGCATAAATCGCTTTAGATACCGCAGCACTTTGTCCTCCTAAACTAGCGGTCAAGCGTATCCACTCATCTCCAAACTTACCCGGAGCTATCCCTACAGATACTGTTTTCGTACTCTGTCCTCCCTGTATCTCTAGCTTGCCATTAGTATAGCTCCAAGTCAATTGTACCTCAGAAGGAACAGTTACATTACTAATCGTATAATTACCATTATAGCAAATCACGGATTCTCCAGAAATCAGATAACGGAAAGGTGATACAATAAATGTCTTAGAGATAGTTCGCACACCGGAACAACCCGACAAGCTAACAACAGCTTGCACCGTAACAGATCCGGACTTCGTAAATATCACTTTAGGGACAGCTGTTCCTTGCCCTGATGCCACATATATACCCGTTCCGGACCATGTAGCCTTGCTTAACGAAGAAGAAGCGACATCCAACGCTAACGTACTATATTCAAATTGGTAAGCAGCTGTAGAAGTTATCGCTGGATCTGAAATTCCTTTATAAGGACAATTATACCATTGAGATACTTCACCATTTTTCTTCAACCGGACCTTAACTATTCCATCTGTAGGGCACACACTTGAGGTGATACTTACGCTATTCAATTCCAACCCTTCCTTCGTATTTCCTCCATTATTGATTTTCCATCCGGAGGGCGTACTCCATTCATAAGTCATTCCTTTCACTAATTGAGTGGTAAATGTATTAGTCTGAGTTTTTCCAAAAGGAACAGAAGTTGGATAAGCCGTAAAGCCAAATTTACGAGTGAAAGATATAGAGGAATACCCACTTTTATCAAATTCAGCACCTTGATTTACACCACGTACCTTGACTGTTCCTGTACCGACATTATTTGTCGTAATATTGATGGATTCAGAAGAAGTAGTAAATACACCTGTTTGAGTACCACTTTTCCATCCTTCAGGTAAAGTCCACTCATATTTAGTAACCAGATTTTTATCTCCAGTTGTTGTTTGTCCCGGGTAATAAAATTTTTGACCAAGCAAAACTGTTATATTCTGAACTCCATAGTCTAAATTAGTAGAAGTTTTTGAAGTAAGAGAAGGCGGAGTTACTCCATTCAAACTTTTTATTTTTTGAGTGTAAGAGGCTGACTGCACTCCGCTAACTCCCGAACTATAATAAACTTCAGCCGTTAATTTCCCTTGAGGAGTACTACCATTTGTAGACTTCACATTATCCCAATATACGGTTATACCATAGAAATTCCCACCGGGGATTGAGGTTTGGGATGAACCAAGGGAAAAAGACCCACCCGAGACAGTCCAATTTACTCGGGCAATATTACTCCCTGCATCCAATACATAATAATATCCCATTTTTGGAGTAACGAACTCTGGTACGTCTTTGTCTGGTTTTAACACTGGATGCTGTGCCATCGCACTAACTATACTGAAAAAAACATACCAAAACGGATAACAACAATTTCATTCGTTTCATAATAAATCAATTTAAAGGTTTAAAACAAAAAATACACTCCACATCGAAAAGCATGATCGATATGTGTATCATAATCCACTTCACGAGGAAGTTCTGAGAATTGTTCGGAATAATTATCCAACCCTCTCACGGAGAAATAGCATCTATAATCAAACTCAACACCTACAAATTTCCACGTATATCTCAATCCCACTTTGGGATATAAAGAATAATCATTGAATCTATCACGTTGAAAAGGGAAAGGCTCTCCTTCTTGAACCTCCTGATATCGATTATAAAATCTCTGGTATTCCAACCCTCCACCCGCAAACAGATCTAAGTTCTTATACGACACAATGGAATAATCATATCCAATGCCCAAACCATACAATCGCATTTTATGAGTATAGTAACCCCGTATGACGGATCTACAGAAGCATAATCGTCTCTCCAACTTTTCCATCCCAACGGCACATTCACATAAAATGAATGCTTTTCTGAAAGATTATACCGTACCGTAAGCTCTATCGGATGTATTAGCTCCTTCACCCGATCTTTAAAACCATAGGCGATACCAATACCAAACCGAGCCGGTTCCTTTTCCTTTGTAATCTCCTGCGCATTGGATGTCGCAAATAATAAAAGAACAGCCATAGACAAAAACCATTTACTCCTCAGTATATACTTCTTACTCATACTCCATCCCATATTGCACGTTCATAAATATTCGATATAAAACTATCTTTCAATAACTCCATAAAGATAGCCTCCCAAAGCCCTTACCAGTTAACTGATAACTTCCCGATCCAACCTCAGAGATATCAAGCATATATAGTACTCCGTATCCCCGAATATTCGTCAGTATATGACTAAGGCATAAATATGCCAATAACATGATAAAATTTTTGTTTACTTCCACCGTCCTTTCTTTATTAACAATAGGTTAAATCCTATCAACAAATATAGGTCTTATATTTAACTATTCCAAGATATTTGAGTAGATAAAGAGAGATTTTCTTAATCATATCATGTTATAATAAAGCATTGTCCGGATATTCCCACATCACGGATTCCGCACCAACTAATTTTTTGTAACACAGAAGAGAAAAGCCCTTATTGTCATTTTTCTCTCCTAAAGAATATCATCGCGGCTCATCCGGGAAAAAACATCAGCTTGTTTTCCCGAAAACACGTACATGTTTTCGGAAAACACGTACGACTTTTCCAAAAAACATGTACGTGTTTTTTCGAGTCCGGTTATCAATCTCTTACAAAACAGTAATTCACATCGAACTTATTGTAAAATAAAACACCCGAAATAAGGCAGATACCTAATTAAAAACAGTATCTTCGCAATAGATGGAAGTATAACCAAATAAATAGAGCAACTATGTCAGAAGTATCAGGTATCGAATTGGAGAAAGATGCGGCAGGGAACAACAGCTACGTTCGCATCGACTTAAAGAAATATGGGGATATGATCAATCCTATATTGAAACGATTGGGAGTAAACCTATCGGATAGTAACCTTGATGAATTTGAACGAGATTGGAACAAAGGATTGAGCATCGAGGAATTCAGACAATACGCAAAACAAGAACTAAGAAAACATTTCTATGAAAAAAACGCACAAAGAAAATAACACAAAAGTTATTATCCCTAAAGAAATAATCACTTATCTGATGGATTTAGCCGACACCTTATTTGAGAAAGATTATTATTCATACATTGAGTACGCAAACATACTTATCGATGATATCCTCGATTTCATCCACACTTTACCTCATGTACCACATTATAATCTCTCCCATACAGCTGAAATGAGGTTCAACCGATACGGGAGAGATTTGCAATACGCTTTTTCAAACGAAAAAGCAGCAAGCATACCACATGGTATGTTTTTTCAACCGGAAAGGTGATCGATATATTACGTTATATCACCAATAATCATAAAGACGGCAAGTATATAAGAGCTCCTTTTACCGAGGAGGATTAACACTTCGTTTTAGCAACCTGAACCCAATCCGGCAATACAAACACTTTCGCTTCTCGCAATATTCTCGTTTTAACTGGATGAGTGATTGCGTATCACCAGCGTTATGGACTTCGATACCGGATCGAGCGAAAGCGGTTACGATATGATTGCGTTCCGGCGGGATACTCTCCAAGAGGCGGGTCGCACGCAGGCAATACTCAGGAAGTTTATTTCGACCGCCGTAAGCGAATAGCAGAGGGACTACCGTATTTATTAACAGGATATTCAAGGCATTCTCCCCGATCATTTTATCTTTTTCCACCGAGGCGTATTGGAAATGATAATGATTCTTCCAATAATCCGAGGGTTGGATACGGAAATAATCCTTGATCTCTTTAGGAGAAGAAGCGGACAGGATCATCGAGAATAACGTATCGTACCGATGCCAGATAGCGGCCAGTTGCGCCAACTTCACATGCGGGAAGTTGGTCGGACGGATACGGAGGCTTTTGAACAAGGAGTCATCCAAAGGCTTGAGCCCGAACTTATGGCGGAGAAACTCATATTCCCGCCTCAGCAGACGGTAGTAATGGCAGGAGCCCTCTTCCGAGAGCATACCCGCTTGTCCGAAAAGCATCGCCTCTACTTGCGACTCGCTAGCCTTTGCTTTTGGATATATCGCAGGGGGAGCTTTTCGCCAACCACTCGAAAGCGTCGCTATTCACGCCAAAGCCGAAACTACGGGTCAATAGGATATAGAATACCTCGTTCCAATCCTCTTGGTACTGATCCAGCAGGCGGTATATATCCTCTGTCTTTCGTTCCAGCCGCTCACTGAGCAAGGTATCCATCCATGAGGCCAGATGCACGGAGTCCACATCTTGAATCCGCTCAAGACAGGGGACGGGCACCTCTCTTACCAATAACCAATCGATATTTTTCCGGACAGGTTCCGGAACGGGTAATATCAATTGAGGAATAGGCTCACCGTTCATCCGGCAGATAGATGCGTCATTCACACCCGTTACATGCAAGATAACGGAGTCATATGCCTTATCCGAATCGTGATGATGCAGCAACCAATCGGAAGCTTTTTCGTGGATCTCCACGCTTCCAGCCCATACCGTGCCGTCAATCTTTATCTTGGCGTTGAAGAAGTCGGGACCGGCGTCGGTGTTTTGTATTCCGGGATCGATAACAGTGATAGGAAGCCCCTCGGTGGTAGTCAATGGAGTACTCGCATAGAGTTTGTATTTCCAAACATAGTGTAATAAACGTTCCATATTCTTTCAGAGTTAAGATTTTGGATTCAAATGTAATTCATTTTCTGTATATTTGCGACATTAATTGAATTAAAGTATGAAAATTGCACTTATAGGTTACGGGAAAATGGGCAAAACGATCGAGCAGATCGCCATCCAAAGAGGACATCAAATTGTTTCCATCATAGATATCAATAACGCTGAGGATATATATTCAGAAGCGTTCAAGAGCGCCGACGCGGCAATTGAGTTTACTACCCCGGCTACCGCTTTCAATAACTATATGAAATGTTTCGAGGTAGGCGTGCCGGTCGTATCGGGTACTACCGGATGGCTGGACCGTATCGGCGAGATCAAGGAGAAATGCGAGAAAGAGGGCAAAACCTTCTTCTACGCCTCCAACTTCAGCATCGGCGTAAATATCTTCTTCGCCATGAACAAGTATCTGGCGAAAATCATGAACAACTTCCCCTCCTACGACGTTAAGATGACAGAAGTCCACCATATCCACAAGCTGGACGCACCCAGTGGAACGGCTATCACGTTGGCCGAAGGAATCTTGGAAAACATCGATCGTAAAGACCGCTGGACCTTAGAGAACGCCGAGAACGCGACCGACCTGCCGATCCACGCCATCCGTGAGGGTGAGGTTCCGGGTATCCACGAGATCACGTATGAGTCGGACGTAGATACGATCAGTATCAAGCATGATGCCAAGAGCCGTGCCGGATTTGCGCTAGGCGCCGTAATAGCGGCAGAGTTTACCGCCGGAAAGAAAGGTTTCCTAGGCATGAATGACTTATTCAAATTCTAAACGTATTAGCTAAAAGATGAAGAAGTTCACGAAAAAACAATGGATCAAGTTTAGTATAGCGGCCGTATTATACACGTTGTTCGCTATCTGGATGCAAAACTTATGGTTACTGCTGGGATTAATCGTCCTAGTCGATATATTCTTGACGCACTACATCCCTTGGGGAGCTTGGAAACGGTCTAAGAACCCGACGGTACGCAACGTATTGGAATGGGTGGACGATATCGTATTCGCGCTGGTAGCCGTTTATTTCATCAATTTGTTCGTCTTCCAGAACTATCAGATACCGAGTTCTTCCCTAGAGAAATCCTTGCTGGTAGGAGATTACCTGTTCGTCAGCAAATTAAGTTACGGCCCTCGCATTCCGAACACTCCGATCTCCTTCCCGTTGGTACAAAATACGTTGCCTATCTTAAACTGCAAATCGTATCTGGATTGGCCGGAATGGGGCTACAAACGGGTGAAAGGTTTGGGCCACGTGAAACGTAATGATATCGTAGTGTTCAACTTCCCCGCAGGCGACACGATCGCCGTGAAAGTGCAAAACCCGGATTACTACTCCTTGGTCGAGGAGTACGGACGGGAACGTATCTTATTGGATAAGGCCACGTTCGGCGAGGTAATGTACCGCCCGGTCGACAAACGGGAGAATTACGTGAAGCGTTGTATCGGTATGCCGGGTGATACGCTCCAACTCATAGACAACCAAGTGTACATAGACGGTAAACCCGCCGAGAACCCGAAAGATATGCAGTTCAACTACTTCATCGAGACGGACGGTTCCCCGATCACAGAGGAGCAATTCCGTTTGATGGACGTAAGCAAGGATGACCGTATGCTGGCCTCCAGCGGCGGTTATTACCAAAACCTATTGTCATACCTAGGCTTTACGCCTAATGCGAACGGACAGTACAACCCGGTATATCGCCTGCCGCTCACGAAAAAGGCCTTGGCGATAGCGGAGAAGTTACCTACCGTGAAGAAGGTTATCATCGAGCCGGAGACGTTGGGCGGCCCTACCTATCCGGTCGGATACAATACTGGCTGGACCCGTGATAACTTCGGGCCGCTTTGGATCCCGAAGAAAGGGGCTACCATCCCGTTGGACGAACGTAATCTGGCGTTGTACAGCCGTTGTATCAAGAATTACGAGAACAACACCTTGGAAGTGAAGGACGGCAAGGTCTACATCAACGGCAAGCCCGAGACTTCCTATACGTTTAAATACGATTATTACTGGATGATGGGCGATAACCGCCATAATAGCGCGGATAGCCGCTCATGGGGTTTCGTACCCGAGGATCACATTGTCGGCAAGCCGATCTTGGTTTGGCTATCCTTGGACAAGGATCGCAGTCTGTTCGATGGTGGTATCCGTTGGAACCGCCTGTTCCGTTGGGTGCATCCGGATTAAGAGGTGAAAACTTCGTATTATGGCAATCCAACGATTCCTGATAGTTCTCATGAAATGGCTGGCAGCTTTCGCGCTAGCCGCAGGGATCGTCATGCTCATACGCCTTTTCTGCATAGAGTCCTATCGCATCTCCACGGACTCTATGGAAGAGGCTTTGCATAAAGGGGATTATATCCTAGTCAATAAAATACCGGGGAAGAATAAGCCCGTCCGGGGCAAGGTCGTGCTTTTTACCAGCCCGCTCTCTCGAGATTCAGCGGATGCTCCCTTATTCATCAGCCGATGCATCGGTATGCCGGGCGATACGATCCGGGTCAGCATGGACGGATATACGATAAACGGGCATAAAATCCCCCGCTCTCCTCGCTCCCTCTGTTCCTATTTCATAACACTGAGCGCCAAGGAGACGTTCTTGGAGACGTTAGAGAAGTTGGACATCCCACTTAGGATTTCAGGCAGGAAAGTTTCGGCTGTATGCTCAGCCTCACGGCTTTCGAGGAATATCAATTGAGGGAGGAATTGCCCGACGCCATAAACCGTCATTTTATCGGGGAACAAATGCAAGAATACATGTTGATCGTCCCACGGAAAGACCGGGCTTACCCGCTGGACGCCGCCTCGCTCACCGCCTGCAAGGAGATCATCATGCGGGAGACGGATGGTAAAGCTTCCTTCCGTGACGGAAAGTTATATCTGGACGGGCGGGAGACTAATTTCTTCTTTTTCCAACAAGACTACTATTGGGTACTGTCCGATAATACCAACGAGGCGGTAGATTCCCGCCATCTCGGTTTCATACCGGCCGACCATATCGTCGGCAACGCTTGGCTCTGCTGGTACAGCCCCGACAAACAACGAATCTTTAAACCCGTTCATTAATCATGCGACCTGTATATATAGCGACCGCCTATCTAGGCCCCATACAACAATATTGCAAGATGCTCCAATACCCGGAAGTCCGTATCGAGACCGCCGAGAATTACGTGAAGCAAACCTATCGTAACCGCTGCGTCATCGCCGCCGCAAACGGCCCACTCTCCCTATCCATCCCCATCGTCAAGCCGGATACCTTGAAATGCCAGACCAAGGACATCCGTATCTCCGACCACGGAAACTGGCGGCACCTACACTGGAACGCTTTGGTATCGGCCTACAATATGAGTCCGTTTTTCGAGTATTATGCCGATGACTTCGCTCCTTTCTACGAAAAGAAATACGAGTTCCTCCTCGACTTCAACGAGGAATTGCGCCGTCTGGTCTGTGACCTGTTGGATATGCAACCCGCAGTCGCCTACACCGAGCATTATGAACCGGAGGTAGCCAACGATTTCCGGGAAACGATCCGCCCGAAACACGAGGGGGAAGATCCCGCCTTCCGCCCGGAACCTTATTATCAAGTATTCCGGGAGAAATTCGGATTCCTCCCCAATCTGAGTATAGCGGATTTGCTATTCAATATGGGCCCCGAAGGACTCGTTACGTTACGGGCATCGATTACCGGATCTCTTTAATCGCTTGTATCAAGGCTTCCATATCTTTCGGGAAGATATCTCCGATATTACCGATACGGAACGTATCCGCATCCGAGATCTTACCCGGATAGATCACGAAGCCTTTCTCCTTCAGCCGTGCGTAGAACGAGCTGAAATCGAAATCCGCGGAAGGATATAAGAACGAAGTGATAATAGGCCCTTGGGCATCATCGGGCAGCAAGGTCTTGAAACCCAATCTACGCATACCTTCCACCAATATCTGGTGATTCTCTTGATATCTCTTATAACGAGCCATGATACCGCCTTCCTCGTTCAATTCCTTCATGGCTTGGTAGAAAGCGTGAACCACGTGCGTCGGAGACGTGAAACGCCATTTGCCTCCCCCTTTCTCCATCGCTTCCCACTGGGCATAGATATCTAAGGAAAGCGAGCGGGCATTCCCCTTCGTCGCCATCAATTTATCTTTTTGGGCGAGGATAAAGCCAGAGCGGGAACTCCTTGAATACATTTGTTCGCACTACTGACCAAGAAGTCGATACCTAAACCTTTCACGTCGATAGGGACACCGCCAAAGCTGCTCATCGCATCCACGATAAAGGTAATCCCCCGGCCCTTGATCACCTCGGCTACCTCCTCAATCGGATTCAACAAACCGGTCGTGGTCTCGCTATGTACCATTGAGAGATGCGTGATACCGGGATGCTCCTCCAAGGCACGTCGGCTACCTCGCCGGTTACCAGTTCCGTCTCATGCAAAGAGACCAGTACGTAATTGATATGATAATAATCGGCGATCTGCGCCATACGTTTGCCATAAGCGCCATTAGCAGGATCAACAATTTATCCTCCGGACGCACGGTGGCCCCGATCGTAGCCTCCACACAATACGTTCCGCTACCTTGCAGCAGGACACTGGTGTACGCATCCCCGTCCAGTCCCGCTATCGCCAGCAAGCCTTTACGGATCGGGGTAACGATACCCTCGTTATAATCCTTATCCCACGTACACCAATCCTGAAGCATGGCCTCACGTACCGTCTGCGACGTACTCAACGGACCCGGTGTCAATAATAAATAGTTTCTCATATGATTGTTTTATTTTATTCGGTTATCAGGCTTGATCCCTGTTGTTAATCTTCTCAATGCAAGCAGGCAGCTCGGCGATCGTATCCAAGACGAAATGAGCCCCCGCCGCCAACATACGCTCACGCACCTCTTTCTTCAGAGATTCCCATTCTTCCGCCGGACGGCTGTTATATTCCTCCTCGCTCACGCCCATCTCGTTGCTACCGGTCACGATACCGACGCTCCATACCTTGCGTTCACGCCCTCCTTAATATCAGCGATCGTATCTCCTACCTTCACCACTTGATCTACGGAAGGAATCGCCAAATCGATCATATTCTTATAGATCATATACGGAGCGGGGCGACCGGCCGGGACCTCGTTCGGTGTCACCAGATTATCTACCCTATATCCTTTGGCCTCGGCTCCGGGACGGACAATCTCCATCATCTTCGCCGTGTACCCGGTCGTAGAGCCGATCTTTATACCTTGCTCGCGAAGCATCGCCATCGTCTCCAAGACTCCCGGTATTGGAGTGGTGAAATCCTTCAAGGAAGCGAACAAAATGTTTCTCGAAACTAGCGTACATCTCCTCCACGTCCCCCTTGTTCCAGTCCCTCTTATACAGGCACGGAACTTCTCGTTCACCTCCGGCATGCTCAAAATCGCTTGATATGATCAATCTTCAAGAGACCCATCGGCTCACGGGCCTGCCGGTAAGTGATATCAATCCCTTTCTCTTCCGAGAATACCTTGAGGAAAGCGTTCAGCGGAGCGAAGCTCCATAATCCACGGCCGTACCGGCCCAATCCATAATGACACCTGAAATCTTCTTCATATTCTGTATGTATCGTATTTAATAATTTTCCTGTTTAAGCGATCGTAAGGACATTGTTTTCGGTAGGCTCAAGAGTTGCTATTTCCTCGCAGCCACATAAAGCGGTCTCCTTGCGATAGCGTTGCCGCAAATATACGAAGGAAGCGACAAAAGTGGCGCAGCAAAAGATCCCTACATATCCGGCAAGTTGGTTATAAAATACCGCCCAGTCCAATCTCGTACCCACGAATTCCTTTAGCACCAATACCAGTATCGTACCCGTGTACCCCAGAAAATCTGTTAAGACAATAAAGAAACCGACGTTTCCCCGTATCTTGAAACAAGCGATGAAGCGATCGAAGAAAATCGTCTGGAAGGTTAAGTAAGCCATATACAGGCAAAGGCTCTGCAAGAAAAGCCATGTCACCGGGCTCAATCCCATCCGCTCCTGCCCGAACGACACGAACACCATGACCATCATGCCCGTAATAATCAAACCGTACAGGACTGAAAGCGCCTTAAAATTATCTTTCACGAGCACCATCAAACCAAAGATCGCCAAGATAGTCAAGGTCACCACGCTATCTATTTGCGTGAACAACCAAGGCGAGTAATCAGACATATCGATGATATTCACCAAGAAGTCCTCCTTGATATCCCGCAACACCACGATCGCTATATTCGCCACGAAAAGCATCGTCAAGAAAGGCATGAAGTTCTTGAAAAGCTCCCAACGCTGCCGCCCGTTCAAGGTCTCCCGCTCCGACTTCAAGGCGATATCCTCCTCCGTAGGCTGTGGAAGCCGGTTTAGCGCATATCCCAACAAGGCTAGCAAAGGCAACACCACCGCCCCGATCAAAGCCGGCATCCAGAACTCGCTGACCTGCCATGTATCCATCACGTATAAGCCGACAGACTTCGCCGTACCGGAACTGATCACCATACTTACGCCCAACAAACTAGCGAGGACATCCGTCATCCTACGTCCTTCTATAAAGCTGAAAATAATCCCCCACATACATCCCAGCGAAAGCCCATTCAAGAACATCGCCGCTATATTATAAGGGGCAGAGAGCAACCCGAAGAATACCAACGAAAGCTCCGCCATCACCACGGACATCAAGATGAACCGCAAGCGCTCTTCCCGCCGCAACTCCGATATCAACTTAATTCCCATGAACTTCGACACCACGTACCCCAAGATCTGCACGATCGTAACCGCCACCTTATAGTCCATATTGAATACCTCCAGATCCTCGAAAGCGGCAGCCGTATAAGGCTTACGCAACATATATACCAAGGAATAAGAAAGCAAAGCGGCCCCTCCGGCCCATAGGATGAAGAAGAGATCGGAAACCCGCCTCCGGGATGTTTTATTGCTCTGTATCGCAGTGTCCATAATCTTCTGTCGTTTTATTTTCGAAGGCAAAAGTACAGCCGCCATGTTACAGACATATTACTGAACCCATGAATGTATATTATTAATACCCAACTAGGAATCAATAAATTATAAAGAAATATTTATGTAACATTCATGAAACGGAAACGCAACATATGTCCTCTTATTTTGTAAGGTAAATCAAGAATATAAACACATGAACAATCTTCAAGAATTCTACCGAAAGATCGAATATCTACGAAGCAACGGAGTCAAGATGAAAGAGATAGCCGACAGGATCGATATGGCTCCCAGCGTATTGTCCTCCCTATATACGACCGTATTGCCGAATTACTTCGAGGGCATCAAAAGCTACCCTCCGGAAGAAGCGCTGGACTCGGCGCTCGCCCTAGTGAATAACGTGTCGAAAAAACGTTTGCTTTCCCATATAGAGGAGATGATCCTTCGCCTCGACCAGATAGAGCTCGCCGAACCAGATAGCCTAAAAGATAATCCTTTCGCCAAGCAATTGATGGAGGAGACACGGCTCTCCGCCTCTAAAATAGAGGCTTTCAAAGGAATCTATACCAGTTACAGCCTTTCTTCCTCCTCGGACTGCCTCAAGATGGAACCCTTCCTACTCTCCCCCTCGGATAATCAAGTCCGTGTAGGGCGGATCAGCGCTTATGGAGAGGCTCAATGGGGATTCGGGATCATGCCCGATCCTCAGAATTTCCATTGCATGCTGAACGAGAACCAAGCGCCCCAATTCACGATGGTAACGATATACCTGCAAATACCATTTTTCAAGAATCCCCGCCAATTACGAGGATTATACATCGGGCAGGATTATAATCGTAACCCGATCGCCCGCCGAATCCTTCTTATCAAGGAATCAGAAAGCACGGAGATCGATGAATTCATGAGCGGAAAAGCGGACTGATCGATAAAGAAGATTTTACCCCGGAACAACAGGTCTACTATGATTATACTTGCCAGACAGGAGATTTTATCAAGATGTGTACAGTCCCATCCTGCGGATGGACGAGAGTGATTTAGTCAAAGAAAAGAAGATGCTAACCCTATAAACCAGTAGAGACGGGGCATGCCCCGTCTCCCACCATCTTAATATAATAGAGACTGATTATTCCTTCTGGAACTTCCTGCTCACCTTCAAAAGGTTCGCCGTAAAAGAAACCACGTTCTGGGCCTCTTGTACCATGTTCAAATAAACCATGCTCACCTTCGTGCTGCCGGACTGCCCTTGGATACGCTTCAACTCCCCTTTCTTCAAGGCGGTAAGTTGGTTCATCAAGGTAATCGACTCAGCGATCAGCTCCTCAAAACCAATATAATCGTTTTTACGGATCATAGTAGCGCAATTTCTCAAGAAGGAGATGATTTGTTCAGATACCTTACCAAAATCATCTTTCTGTACCGGACTCAACGGGCTGAAATTATTATCGATATGATCTTTCATCGGTTCTGCCAAGCGACGGATACTGAATATGATCTCGCTGGCGAAGTCATTTCCTTGATAATAATAAAGCCCCTTCTCCACGGCGATATCGTGATCCAATTGGGTAACGCCAAGCGTACCGACACGTTTCACTTGTTTCAAGTGAATCTTCTTCTCCTCCACGGCAGTCAAGACCTTGCGCAACTCACGGAGGTTCTCATTCATGAATCCATTTACCGCCTTACCGAATACTTCCGCAGTAAAATCCAGATCGGATTGTAATTCCTCACGCTATGTTCGCGGAACAGGGCCAAAGCCTCACGGGTATCCGTAGCCTTACGAAGTTTAGACACCGTAGAATTCACCTCCTCCTTCAATGCCTCTTTCCGCAATTTAGCCTTATAAGCGAAGTGGCTACGAACCAACGAATAGATCGCCAAACCAATCATAGCGACCAAAGCTGGAATACCTCCCCAATAAATCAAAAGAGCGACGATGAAACAGATCGTAAAAGCAGCTCCTGCCGTAATGAACCAACCACCTATCACGGACAATACGCCTGTGATGCGATATACGGCGCTCTCACGCCCCCAAGCACGGTCTGCCAACGAAGTACCCATAGCGACCATGAAAGCCACATACGTCGTAGATAAAGGCAATTTCAAGGAGGTTCCCAAAGCGATCAGCAATCCGGACAAAACCACGTTCACCGAGGCACGTACCAAGTCGAAGCTAGCCTTGTCATCCATGATCATCTCGCTTTGGTTGAAACGGCTATCAATCCAGTTCTTAACCGGAGTGGGCACGATACTTAATATCGTAGCGGATATATTACTGCAATTCCGTACCAATACCCGTGCGACAGGCGATGTACCGAAAGACTCCTCTCCATCCGATTGACGAGACAGATCCAAGGAAGTCTTCACCACGTTCTGAGCCTTTTTGGAGGTAGCCAAGGCGATTACCATCACGATCCCGGAACCCACCAAGAAATACCAAGGTGTCTGGGCCGGTCCCAACAAGGAGGTCATCAAAAATGTATCCGTGGTAGTGGTCCCTCCCTGCGCCATCAAGTCCATATAAGAGGAATAGCCAGCCAAGGGGACTCCGATAAAGTTCACCAAGTCATTCCCGCAAAAGCCAACGCCAAGGCAAACGTACCCATCAAAATGACCACCTTGAATACATTCACCTTCAACCAATGCAATACCTGCATCAAGATCGTAAAAAATACCATACATCCCAAAACGATCATCCCCGTATTGGCGTACACCATATCCTTGAACTCACCTGTCATAAAAGAACTTGTCTTCAGTCCCTTTATCAGCATAAAGTAAATAATGGAAGTGGCCGCTAAACCTCCGAACAGACCAATAAAATATTTAGAGCTTTTCTTATAATTAAACGAGAACAAGATCCGGGACAGATACTGCACGATCACACCAAAGAAAAAAGCGATCGCCACAGAAAGAAAGATACCCAGAATCACGGTAAAAGCCTTTTCGGTATTCAGCAGATCCCCCAATTGCAAAGCGCCTGAAGAACTGGCGATCTTTACCAAGGCGATCGCTACCGTTCCACCCACCAATTCAAACACCATGGAAACCGTTGTCGAGGTCGGCATACCTAACGAGTTAAAGATATCCAGTAGCACCACATCCGTAAGCATAACGGCCGCAAGGATACACATGATCTCCGAGAAATAAAAATGCTGGGGTTGATAAATACCATGCCGGGCGATATCCATCATACCATTGGATAACGCCGCACCAACAAAGACTCCCACGGCAGCGATAGCGATAATAACTTTAAAGGATGCGGCTCTCGCGCCGATAGCTGAATTCAAGAAATTCACGGCGTCATTACTAACACCGACCGATAAATCTACGATGGCCAATACAAACAAAAATATGACCAAGAACAAATAAAATGTTTCCATACTGATTGTTATAATTCTTGCGCAAAGTTCTGAAACAATTATTTCGCATCCGTTACATACATATTACAATGATGTTACAACCTGCGGATTAGATTCAAAAACAACCAGATACGAAATTAGGTTGAAATTAACATCAAGTATTTCTCTTTTAAGAGAGAGATCCTCTAAGGGTTTTTATATACATTTGCGACTATATATTTAGAAGGGAAATAAGTTAACAAGATTCTAGTTACTTGGAAAAACACTCCAAAGAAATAATGCAATGGGTCTGTGAAATCGCGCTATCCGATTCTCAAACTGCTTTTAAATCGCTTTATTTAGCCTATTTTCAGAGGCTAATGCGGTTTACATCCCTTTATGTGCCTTCCTCTGTAGAAGCTGAGGAAATTGTCTCTGATACATTTCTAAGTCTTTGGAATAATAGAAAGTCATTACCGGAGATCTCTAACTTCGATTCTTATATCTATGGCATAGCCCGCCACAAAGCCATCAGCTATACCGGACACAGCATATGGAGAAAGTCCAGATCGATGAGAATACGATCGATTTATTCGCACATACCGATACTACGCCCGAGGAAGAACTTATTTCCAAAGAATGCATCGATCATTTAAATGAGGCGATCAATACGCTCCCGGATAAATGCAAGATGGCTTTTAAACTGATCCGTGAAGATAAGATGAAATATAAGGATGCGGCAAATATCCTGGAAATATCAGTAAAGACATTAGAAGCCCACATCGCCACGGCAGTACGGAAATTACGAGAATCTTTAGCTAAAGAAATAAACAACTGATCTATCCACGTTCCCTCTTTATAAAGACGTAGCGTGCCACATCTCTACAACGGCTGGTGTATATACCAAAAAAAGGAGCCAATCTTTCGACTGACTCCTTTCACCTAAGACGGCGGCTACCTACTCTTCCACTGTTACGCAGTACCATCGGCGTGACGAGGCTTAACTTCTCTGTTCGGAATGGGAAGAGGTGG